>Ga0080064_1000111_pt1 | contig 245270 bp, 211 predicted proteins | sample Subgrocontami54m_FD_69260 | JGI IMG/M metagenome (GOLD analysis project Ga0080064, IMG submission 69260) | Subsurface groundwater microbial communities from S. Glens Falls, New York, USA - GMW46 contaminated, 5.4 m (SPADES assembly) (version 2) ...
CCCCCGCTGCCGACCCCCAGCGGCCACACCCGCTGGAGCCTGCACTCGGTGAACATCGTCAACAAGCTCATGCTGCAGACGCACCGCGGCGAGCCGCACCTGGTGATGAACCCGAGCGACGCCGCGGCGCGCGACCTCGAAGACAACGAAGTCGTCGAGGTGTTCAACGACATGGGCTCGTACCGCACGCCGATCAAGACGTCGCCGTCGGCGCGGCCCGGCCAGATCATCATGTACAACGGCTGGGAGCCCTACCAGTTCCCGAACTGGAACGGCCCGTCGGACATCGAACCCGGCATGATCAAGCCGCTCCATCTGGCTGGCGGCTACGGCCACCTGAAGTACTGGCCGAACGAGTGGCAGCCGGCGCCCGCGTGCCGCGGCACGCGAGCCGACGTGCGCAAGATCAAGGACTGACCTCTCCTGCGGGTGGGCGCTCTGGCCATTAGCGCCCACCCGCGCTCCCTTGTGTCTCAGCGCGCGATCATCACCAGCCGACCGCGGCGCGGGCAGCGCCGGACATGCGGTCGGGGCTCCACGCCGGCTCTTTGACGATGTCGATGTCGACCGTCTCGATCCCCGGCACCTTCAGCAGCGCCGTCCGCACGTCGCCTTCGACTTCGTCGGCCATCGGGCACTCGGACGCGGTGAGCGTCATCGTCAGGTGCGCGTACGCGTCGCGCACGGTGACGCCGTACACCAGGCCCAGATCCACGATGTTCACCGGCATCTCCGGGTCGTTGCACGTCTTCAGCGCCGCCAGCAGTGCGCCCTCCGTGACGGCGGTCTCGATCAGCTTGAAGTCGATCGGCGCGCTGCCGTCGGCGCCGAGCGCGCGCGTCTGGCCTACGGCCATGTTCAGCGTCTCGACCAGCGACTGCGGGTCGGTGCCGACGAATGCCGCTGCACGCTCGATAGTGATCGTCGGCGCCGTGCGGGCGCGCATCTCCGGGTCCGCCAGCGGGCCAAACCCGTAGTCGAGCAGCACCTGCAACACAAGCGGGCTGAGCCGGAGTGCGTCGGCGACGACCGTATCGCGGCGGATCGGTCCCGACGCGCCGGCCGGCGGTGAGGGCCGTTCGAGCACGCCCGGCGGTGGCCCGCCCGTGGGCACACGCACCTCGCGCTCGGCCAGCGGCGGCGCGGCCGCCATGGGTTCGCTCGCCGCCGACGCCGCCTCGGCCGCGGCGCGGCGCCCGAACATCGAGGACACCATCTCGGCCGCGAAGACGGCGAGCCCGAAGAACAACAGGAAGCCGCCCGCCGTCATCAGCTTGAAGTCGAGCTTCGACGGCGCGGCCGTCAGCGCAACCGGGAACACCCGAAGCACCGCCGCCATGGCGACCAAAGCGAACGACGCCGGCACAAGCGACGGCCAGCGCAGCCCCCGGCCGGAAAACACCGGCACGGTGCGGTACGCCATCGCCATCATCATCAGCGTCGCGAAGCCGAGCAGGAACGCGTGGCGAATCGCGCCCGCGGCATACATCGGCGTGAAGCCGCCGTCCATCTCGCGCAGCCGCCAGTACACGTCGAGCGCGGCGCCGGCGATGAGCCACGCGTACGCCGTGCGCACCATGGCCCCGTAGGCAGGAGGCGTTGCGACCGGCGGTGCGTCCGGCGCCGGACCCTCGAAGACGCGCAGCGCGGCCACAACGCCGACGACGCCGAGCGCCAGCGCGAAGGTCGAGGCGTAAGCGGCGTTGTCGGTCCAGCCGTAACGCCCGAACTGCGGCGCCCAGACCGCGGCGACGCGCACCGGCGCCGCGACGAGCAGCAGTGCGAATGAGGCATCGCGCAGGCGCTCGTGCGCCGGCTGCAGCGAGAGGAAGAACGGCAGCACGCGCAGCGACACACCGAGTACGAACAGCACCAGGAAGCCGTAGATCGCCGCTTCGAGCAGCGCAGCGTCACCGGCGAGGTTGAGCACGCGCTCGCCCGCAATCGCCGCGTCGACCACGAGATATGCGTTGATCGCGGACAGCGCGACGAACCAGGCGAGCGCGGCCATGATGAAGCGGTCGAACGGCTCGCTGCGGGCGCGCGCTTGCCAGAACAGCCGGCCGATGACGCCGGCAAAGAGCACAGCCCCCGCGAGTTCCAGCGGCGCCGATGCGCCGAGCATCCATCGCACGAAGCCCTGGCCGTGGGGCTGCGCCGACGCGCGCAGCACGACGCCCGCGGTCATCAGCCAATACGTAGCCAGCACGGCGCCGCGGCCGGGCGGCGGCAGCGCCTTGAAGCGCGGCAGGATGTGGTACGCCATGCCCATGACGAACAGACCGAGGAACCCGAACAGCTGCATGTGCCCGTGCGTCTGCACCATCGCGAGCCATGCTTCGCCGCGCAGTGCGCCCCAGCCGCCGCCGGTCATCGCCGAGGCGATGCCGCTACTGACGCCCGCGATAAGCGTGATCGCAAGCGCGGTCGTGACGAACAGTCGATACGGCTGCGCGGCGGTCGCATCCATCGCCCCGTGCGCGTGCGCAGGCGGCACCGCCAGCGACGAGGCATATTCGTCAAGCTCGCGTACCAGTTCGGCGGGATCGACGTGGTGGACGGCGGCGAAGAAGCCCACCGGCTCGACCGGGCCCTCAGGTCCGCCGCAGCCGGTGAGGCCGTACTTGTCGAAGATCGTCTCGGCGCCGGGATACCGCGTCACCGCTTCCCGCACCGTCGTCCGCGCCGTGATCAGACCAGCCATGGGCACCTCCATGAGCAGTCTATCGACGTGGGGTGCCGCCACGCTGTAACTTTCGTTGTATGGAGCCACTACAATGACCGGCGATCCCCTGTCGTCGATCCCCTACTTCGCGGCGCTGAGCCCGGATGAGCAGTCACGCGTGATGACGCTGACTCGCCGGCGGCGCTTCGCCGCGGGTGAGGTGCTGTTCCGCGAGGGTGAGCCATGCGCCGGGCTGTTCATCGTCGTCAGCGGCATGATCAAGCTCTACAGGACATCGGCCGACGGCAAGGAGCAGGTGTTGCGCCACATGCCGGCCGGCGAGTCGCTGAACGAGGTGCCGGTCTTCGACGGCGGCCCCAACCCCGTGAGCGCCACCGCCATCGAGCCCGCCGAGGTGCTGGTACTCTCGCGCGAACGCGTGCTGGAGTTGCTGCGCGAGTACCCGGCGCTTGCCGCCGGCGTCGTGCAGCTGTTCGCGTCGCGGCTGCGCCATCTCGTCGCCGTGGTCGAGGACCTGTCGTTCCGGCAGGTCACGGCGCGCGTGGCGCGCGTAGTGCTGCAATCCGTCGCGCCGCACGAAGGCATCGGCGCGGGCGTCGGCGGGCGCGCGCACGTGACGCAGCGCGAGATCGCGGAAATGGCCGGCACGAGCCGCGAGGTCGTTGCGCGCGCGCTCAAGGCGCTGGAGGACGCGGGGGCGATCCGCATCGACCGCCAGTCCATCCGCGTCGCCGACGAAGGGGCTTTGCGGGCGCTCTCCTGACGCGCGTGACCAATGTCACAGCGCCCTGCGCGCGCCATCCCGCATCGTGCATCATGTCAGCGCGCGGTCGCGTGAACCCCGCAACGGAGGAGGACCTTATGGCACACGAAACGACGATCGACGTGCGCACGATGGCGCCACGCGACCGCCACCCGCGCATCTTCTCGACGTTCGATGCCATGAGCGTCGGCGATGCGATCCTGCTGATTAACGACCACGACCCGAAGCCGCTGTTCTACCAGTTCCAGGCAGAGCGGCCAGGTGAGGTGAACTGGGCGCCGCAGGAGCAGGGTCCGGAGCGCTGGGTGATTCGCATCGAGCGCGTAGGCGCACCCGCCGGCGGCGGCGTCATCATGATGGAAAAGAAGCCGCTGGTGTTGGACGTGCGCGACGACCTCCGCAACGGCCGCGAGCCCTTCGGCCGCATTATGGAGGCGGTGGCGTCGCTGCAGGACAATCAGGCGATGCTGCTGATCGCCATCATGGAGCCGGTGCCGCTGTACGAGGTGATGGCCGGCCGCGGCTTTGCCCACGAGACGGCGCAGACGCCGGACGGCGACTGGCAGGTCCGCTTCTTCCGTCAGTAGGCGAACGCCAGAACAGACGCGAGGGTGCGGCGGCGGGCGATTAGCCTGCCGCCTTTTCGAAGTCCAGATGCACGCCGCGATCGATCGGCACCGGCTGCCAGTGAATCGCGCGGTAGCGCAGGTGGCCGTAGCCTCCGGCGAAATGCAGCCACTTCACCATGCCCGGCTCGATGTTCGCCGTATCACGCCACTCGTCGAACTGGTACGGCTCGAAGCCGTTGTACATGATCACCTGCCCCGGCCGTACCGACGGCGTCACGCGTGCCTCGACGTGCGCCTCGGAGACATCGTTGAAGACCCGCAGCTGGTCGCCGTCGGCGACGCCCTTCGCCAGCGCGTCGTTCGAGTTCACGTAGAGCGTCGGGTGGCCGCGGTGCGTGTTCAGGATCACGGTGTTAGTCATGTTCGTGGCGTTGACGCTCCAGCGCGGGTGGCCGCCGGTCATCTCGAACGGGTAATCGCCACCCTGCCCTGGCGGATCCTTGTGCACCGGCAACTCCTCGCCCGCCTCCAGGAACCACTCGTGGTCGATGTAGAACTGGGCGCGGCGCGTGAGCGTCGGGAACGGCTCCTTCTTCTCGGTCTGCCAGCGGAACGGCGCGTGTGTGCGGTCCGGCTCCAGGTCCGATGCCTGCGCCAGCGCCATCGGCGAGCGGCCCCAGCCCGTGAAGCGCACGTAGCCCGTCTCGCGCAGCGACGCCAGCGTGGTGCCTTCAGGGAGCGTGCCCATCACCGCTGAGTCGACGACCATCTCGTTGATGACGGTGTCGTCATCCTTGAAGTGTCCGTTGAAGGAGATCTGCTCGTACAGCGTATCGAGCCGCACCGGCATGCCGAGCCGCGACTGGAACTCGACGAAGTTCCGCGCGATGGCGCGCTCCGACACCTTCTTCGCCAGTTCCAGCGCGAACTGCCACTCCGAGCGCGTGTCCTCCGGTGGATCGACGACGCGGTCCGACAGCGTCAGGTTCATCACGTTCGGCGTGGTGTACGGGAAGTTCGGTTTCTCGTAGTGCTGCGCCGCCGGCAGCACGATGTCCGACCAGAGGCCGGTCGTGGTCATGCGCACGTCGAGCGAGACGATCAGGTCGAGCTTCGGCCACAGGTGTTTGGTCAACTGCTGCTGGCCGCCGCGCTGGCGGCGCAACAGGTTGCCGCCGATCTCGAACAGCACGCGCGGCTGCGAGGTCGGCGCAGGGTACTGACTGCCCTGCCACCACCCCTTGTCGATCGCTTCCTGCACGTAGTCGGAAAACTTGCGCTTCATGCCGGGGTCGCCCCAGCCTTCGCGGTCCCAGATCTCGCGATAGCCGCAGTGGTTGAGCCAGAAGAACGCCGGCGGCACGTTGCCGCCCATCGCGGCGCCCGCGTACCCCATCTGGTGCACGAGGATCTCGTCGGTCAGCGACGGGTCCTGCGCCTTCATCGCCGCTGCCATCGCCTTGAGGCCCTCGTCCAGCTTGCGCACCGCCTCCGGGCCGGGTTCCGGCTTCGTCGACCAGGTGAACATGCCGTCGAACATGCCGACAGCCCAGCTGCGGATGCCCGCACCCTGTTTGCCCCAGTTGCCGGTCAGCCCCAGCACCAGGCAGATGGCGCGCTCCATCAGGTCGCCGTGGTACGACTTGCCGAACGTCCAGCCATCGAGCACGTGCGTCTTCCCCGACGCCACCATCCGCGCGAGCTTCCGGATGATTTCCGGGTTCACGTCGCACATCTCCGCCGCCGCCTCAGGCGAGTAGGCCTTCAGCGACTCCTGAAGACGCACGAAGACCGGGACCACGTCCACCACCGCGCCGTCCGCCAGCGTCGCCTTGAACGCGCCGCGGAGAGCGGGGCGGATCTTGCCGAGCGCCAGCCTGCGCGGCGCTTCGACGATCTTCTTCGTCGCCTCGTCGTACATGCAGAAGACGTCGTCCTTGCCGCCTTCCACCAGGTCCTGCTGCCGCAGGAAACGGCCGGTGTCGCGCCGCACGAGCAACGGCAGGTCCGTCTGCTCCCGCACGAACGGCTCGTCCATCGTGCCCTCATCGATGATCACGCGGGCCATCGCCAGCGCCAGCGCCGCGTCGCTGCCGATGCGCACCGGCACGAACAGGTCGGCGTGTATCGCCGAGGGGCTGTAGTCCGGGGCGACGATGACGACCTGCGTACCGTGGTAGCGCGCCTCGGAGATGAAATGCGCCAGCGGGATCTCGCTGAAGGCCGGGTTGTTCGCCCAGATGATGATGACGTCGGAGTGGAACCAGTCGTCGTTGCTGGCGCACGGGTCAAAGCGCCCGAACGTCGTGTAGATGCCCGGACTCCAGTCGTTGATCTCGCCCTGCACGTCCGTGAGCGTGCAGCCGAGCTTGTTGAACACCGCGCCCGCCAGCGCGATGCTCTGCGCGCCGCCCTGCCCCGGCGTCCCGACGCGCACGATGCTCTCGGGGCCGTCTTCCGCGATCACGTCCAGCATCTTGTCGGCGATCTCGGTCAGCGCCTCGTCCCACGAGACCTGCTTCCACTTGCCTTCGCCGCGCTCACCCACCCGCCGCAGCGGGTGCAGGATGCGCTCGCCGCCGTACAGCAGGCGGCTCCAAGAGCCACCCTTCTGGCAGCCCATGGGGTTCATGTCGGGCACGCCGGGCTCGATCACCGGGAACGTGCCTGACTGCTCTTCGCGGACGATCACGCCGTCCTTGACGTACACGCGATACGGGCAATTGCTCGGGTAGCAGTCGACGCAGTGGCTGCCCCAGCCCCAGCGGTCGAAGCTCAACGCCTGCCGGTATTGCTGTTCCGATGCAGTGTCGCCGTCCGCGGGTGCGGAGTGTCGCGGCCGTGCCATGGAGAACCACCCTTCCCAAGAATCACTACGTCTGCCCAGCATTGGCGAGCGCGTGAGGGGCGGCAAGGGCCGAACGGGTGCGGGCTGCGGGGCCGAGTGGTCCGGACCCAGCGCTCGGTCTCCCTACGAGCGTTCGATCACCGTCGTTCGGGTGATTACGTAGTACTGCGCCGTCTGCTTCACTGAACCAGTGATGCGCGCAAAGCCGCGGCGCCGATGCTCCTGGCGGGACGTGACTCAGGTATCCGCACACACCCGGCATGGGCCCGTCTGTAACTTATGATCCATTCGTTTACCTACTAAAGATCAATGTGACCTTCGGCCCGCCGGCCACTTGCGAAAATCATCACGAGACGGTCCGAGAGGCTCTTACGACGCGGCGGTAGGATTGACGACGATGCCAAGGACTGGCACAAGCTAGAACATCGGCAAGGGAGGGGCCGAGAATATGACGAAGCGCACGAGTTTCACTGGACTGTTGGCACTGGTGGCGGTGTTACTCACACTCGCCGTCAGCGTCAGCTGCAGCAAGGACGAGAAGAATGACACGGGTGGTGGCACGGGCAGTGCCGATCTCGACGCGATCGCGAAGGAGCGCGGTCTCACGCCCGAAGACCTGAAGCACGCGGCCATGCAGTTCGTGCCGCCGGGCAAGCACGACGAGTACGTCATGTTCGCCTCCGGCGGCCATGGCGGGCAGGTCCTGGTCATCGGGATGCCCTCGATGCGCATCCTCAAGGTGATCGCGGCGTTCTCGCCGGAGCCGTGGCAGGGCTACGGGTACGGCGCCGACTGGGGCGACGAGACGCTGAAGAACGGCAATCCGACGACCCCGGCCAACGTCAACCTGACGTGGGGCGACACGCACCACCCGGCCATCAGCGAGACCGGCGGTGAGTACGACGGTCGCTACCTCTACATCAACGACCGCGCGAACGGCCGCGTGTCGTTCACGGACCTGCGCGACTTCCGCACCAAGCAGATCGTGGCGGTCCCCAACATCGGGACGTCGCACGGCGGCATGTTCGTGACGCCGAACTCCGACTACGTGCACGTGTCGTCGAAATTCCCGACGCCGTGGCCGTGGGGTTCCTACGCCGACGTCAAGGACTACAAGGACAAGTACCGCGGTGCATCGACCTGGCTGAAGATCGACCAGGCGACCGGCCGCATCAACATGGCCGAGAGCTTCCAGATCGAGATCCCGCCGTACACGCAGGACCTGGCCGACTCCGGCAAGAAGGTCAGCGACGGCTGGGGATTCATCGGCTCCTTCAACACCGAGATGGCCACCGGCGGCGTCTCCGAGGGCGGACAGGCGTTGGAGGCGGGCGCATCGAAGAACAACTTCGACTACCTGCACGCCATCAACTGGAAGAAGGCCGCTGAAGTCGTCGCGGCCGGCAAGGCCACCGACACCAACGGCATCAAGCTGATTTCCATGAAGACGGCGATCGACGAAGGGCTCCTCTACCTGATCCCCGAGCCGAAGAGTCCGCACGGAATCGATGTCGACCCGTCGGGCCGCTACATGGTGGTCGGCGGCAAGCTGGACCCGCACGTCACGGTCTACGACTTCACCAAGATGGAGGCGGCGATCGCGAACAAGGACTTCGAGGGCAACGACGCGTTCGGCGTGCCGATCTTGAAATTCGACTCCGTCATGTCCGGGCAGATCGAAGTGGGCGCGGGCCCGCTGCACACGCAGTTCGACAGCCAGGGCCACGGCTACACCAGCCTCTTCCTGGCCAGCGCCATCGCCAAGTTCACGCTGGGCGAGGACGTGATCAAGACCGGCGAGAAGCCGTACACCCTGATCCAGCAGATCCCGGTGCACTACAACATCGGCCACCTCTCGACGACCGAGGGTGACACGGTGAGCCCGGACGACAAGTACATGGTGGCGCTGAACAAGTGGTCCATCGACCGCTTCCTGACGGTCGGACCGCTGCACCCCCAGAACTTCCAGCTCATCGACCTGAAGGGCGGGAAGGGCGAGATGGAGCTCATCGCCGACATGCCGATCGGCGTCGGCGAGCCGCACTACACGCAGATCATGAAGGCCGACAAGCTGAAGGCGCTTGACCTGTATGCGCCGGGGACCGACCCGATCACGATGCAGCCGGGCAAGGACGCCATCAAGTTCGGCGAAGAGAAGACCGTCCGGGACGGCAACACCGTCGAGGTCTGGATGTCGGCACAGCGCAGCCACTTCACGCCGGACATCGTCCGCGTCAAGCAGGGCGACCGCGTGATACTGCACGTGACGAACATCGAGCAGACCAAGGACGCGACGCACGGGTTCGCCATCTCGCAGTACAACGTCCAGGCGAGCCTGGAGCCGGGAGAGGCGACGAACTTCGACTTCATCGCCGACAAGTCTGGTTCGTACAACTTCTACTGCACGGAGTTCTGTTCGGCCCTCCACCTGGAGATGGCCGGCTGGCTCCTCGTGGAACCGAAATAGCGAACTGCAGGCACCGACCCCTCGCGTGGCCAGCGCGAGGGGTCGGTGGCCTTCCGTCGATCCCATTAGCGGAGAGTGAGCCGTGACCAAGTTATTTGGAAAGCCGGAGTTGGCGTGGCTGGTGCCCGCGATCATCGCCTGCGGGCTGCTGGCCGGGGCGCTGTTCGTGCCGCTGTGGAAGATGGAACTCGTGGCGCCGCAGTACCCCGCCGGCCTCATCATGAAGGCCTACGGGTACAAGTTCGCCAGCGACCCCAACACCTACTACGACGACGTCCGCGAGATCAACGGCCTCAACCACTACATCGGCATGGCCCCGATCAAGGAGGTGTTCGAGATGAAGATGTTCATCCCGGGCGTGTTGGCGCTGATCGCGGGGACGCTGGTGGTTTCGTTCGTGGCATGGAGCCGGCGGCTGCTCCAGTGGCTCATCGTCCTCGGCTTCTGGGTGATGCCGCTGTTCTTTATCGTAGACTTGCAGTGGTGGCTCTACCACTACGGCCACACCATGAACCCGGAGGCGCCCCTGAACACGGGTGCGTTCACGCCGAAAGTGATGGGCATAACGAAGGTCTGGAACTTCCATTCGGAGACGGGCTTCGACATCGGCTTCTACCTGATGGTGGCGGCCGCGCTCGTCATCACGATCGTGCCGATCGCGCTCCGCCGCTTCATGCCGCATCCGGCGCGAGCGCGCGCGGGCAATGTGGTGGCCAGCCAGATGCCGGCCGCGGCAAGCAGACAAACGTGAAGTTGCTGGTCATCGTCCTGGCGGGCGCCGCCGCCCTCTTCGGCGCGCGGCCGGCTCCCCTTCTCGCGCAGGACGCGGGCGGCAGCCAGCTCACGTTGCAGCAACGCATCGATGCCGCCGCTCCCGAAGACATCATCGTCATCGATGGCGGCGTCTTCCGCGAGCCGATCACCATCAACAAGGCAATCTCGCTGATCGGCCGCAACTGGCCCGTCATCGACGGTAACGGTCAGGGCGACGTCGTGACCATGACCGCCGATGACGCTGTCATCTCCGGCTTCGTCATCCGCAACAGCAGCAAGAGCATCTCGCTGGAGCCCGCGGACATCAAGGTGAAGGACGCGGACCGCGTCAAGATCCGCGGCAACCGGCTCGAAGATGCCCACTTCGGCATCCACATGACGGACAGCACCGAGAGCGTGATCGAAAAGAACGACATCAACGCCGGCGCCCATACTGACATCGAGCGGCGCGGCCACGCCGTCTACCTGTGGCAGGTGTCGTATTCCACGCTGATCAACAACACGATCCGGCACGCGGGAGACGGCATCCACCTGGAGTACTCGGACCACAACGCCATCGGCGGTAACGACGTGTCCGACAGCCGCTACGCGCTGCACTTCATGACGGCGCACGCCAACAAGGTGGTCAAGAACAACTTCCACGACAACCTCACCGGCGCCGTGCTGATGTTCTCCCGCGACCTGATCATCAAGGACAACGATCTCTCCAACAACCGCAAGGGCGCGACCGGCGCCGGCATGCTGATCAAGGATGACGACAACATCTTCGTCGAAGGCAACCGGGTGCTGCGCAACAAGTACGGCGCCACCATCGAAGGCTCGCCGCAGACCATCGGCGCCACGGCGATCTTCACCAAGAACATGTTCGCGCTCAACGACGTCGGCATCGCCGTGATGTCGAACTCGCCCATCACCTTCGTCGAGAACGCCCTGGTCGACAACATCGTGCAGGTGAAGGCCCTGGGCGGCGAACTCGCCACCCGCGCGCTCTCCGAGCACGCCGGCGGCGTGCCCGCGACCGGCGGCGATGCGGGCGCACCCGCGGCGCTGCCCAAAGGCGCGCTCTGGGTCAGCCGCGGCCGCGGCAACTACTGGAGCGATTATCGCGGCTACGACGCCAACGGCGACGGCGTCGGCGACCAGCCGTACAAGCCGCGGCCTCCGTTTGCCGGCCGCCTGGGACGCGACGACACGCTCCGCCTCTTCCAGTTCACCCCCGCCCAGCAGGCGATCGACGCTGCCACCGACATGTTCCCCATCTACCGCTACAACGCGGTGATGGAGGATCAAGGACCGCTCATGTCCCCGCCCGAGGGACTCACGCTGCCTCACGGCGGCGGCGTAAACATCAGGCTCCTCGTCGCCAGCGTGGCTCTCACCGCGCTTTCCGGCGCCGCGATTGTTACCCTGTCGGGCATGAGATTGCGCGGTCTGCGCCGCGTCTTCGCCCCGCGGGGGCCGGCGCCCGGCGTCGCGGCCGCGTGACCGGAGTGAGAAAGGGAGCAACATGACGATGGCGCACGCCACGCCGCCCATGCTGCACATCACCAACCTCGGCAAGCGGTACCGCAAGCTTCAGGTGCTCACGGACGTCAGCTTTGATGTCGCGCCCGGCAGCGTCATCGCGCTGCTCGGAGCAAACGGCGCCGGCAAGACCACCACCTTGAAGTGCATCCTCGGCGTCATGCCGTTCGATGGCACCGTCGAGGTCGATGGCATATCCGTGAGCCAGCACGGCAAGGACGCGCGCCGCCGTATCGGCTACGTGCCGCAGTCGGCTGTGCTCAACGACGCCGACACCTGCTACGAAGCGCTGGAGTTCCTGGCTGAGCTCAAGGGCGCGCCACGGGGCCGTGTCGATGAGATGCTGGCGCTCGTCAACCTGGGCGAACAGCGCGACGTCGCCGTCGGCCACCTGTCGGGCGGCATGCGCCAGCGGCTGGCCCTGGCCGGGGCGTTGCTCGCGGACCCGCCGCTGCTCCTGCTCGACGAGCCGACCGCGAGCCTGGACGTCGAAAGCCGCATGGAGTTCCACCGGCTGGTCCTGCGCCTCCGCGACGAGGGCAAGACGATCATCCTTTCGACGCACTTCTTCGACCACCTCGAAGAGCTGGCGTCGCGCGTGCTGATCCTCGACAGCGGGCGCCTGGCGTTCGACGGGTCGCTCGACGAGCTTTCGCAGCGCGTCCGCGGCCGGCGCTACGTCGTCAACCTCAACGGCAACGCCCCCTCGCGCTTCATGGAGGCGCTCAGCGCCGCCGGCATCGGACCCGAGCGCGTGCAGCCGGCGGAGATGCGCTGGGAAGAGTTGCTGCTCGCCGCGGCGCCGGAGCGCCAGGCAACGGCGGAGGAGCAGGCATGAGCGTCGTCCTCGCTGTCGCCCGCAAGGAGATCCGCGACGCGCTCAACAGCTCGTGGCTGCTGCTATACGCCGGGCTATTCACCATGCTGGCGCTGGGGCTCTCGTATCTGGGCGAGCGCAACCTGGGCAGCCTGGGGTTCGAGAACTTCAGCCGCACGACGGCGAGCCTGCTCAACCTGTGCCTGCTGCTGGCGCCGCTCGTCGCCCTGTCGCTGGGCGCCGGGAGCATCGCCGGCGAGCGCGACCGCGGCGGGCTGACCTACCTGCTGTCGCAGCCGCTCGACCGCTGGGAGCTGCTGCTCGGCAAGTTCGTCGGGCTGTGCACGTCGATCGGGCTGGCCACCACGGTGGGTTTCGGCGTGGCGGGCGTCGTCATCGCCATCCTCGCTTCGGCCATGGACCTCGGCACCTACCTGGTGTTCGTCACTTTGGTATTGGCGCTGATCGTCGTGATGACCGGCATTGGGCTCGTCGTCTCGGTGATCTCGCAGACGCGCGTGCAGGCGCTGGGCATCGCCGTGCTCGTGTGGTTCATCGCCGTGTTCGTCTTCGACTTGCTGCTCATCGGCACCGTGTCCTCGACGTCGCTCGGCGGCGGCGGCCTCATGCTGGCGCTGCTCCTCAACCCGGTGGAGATCGTCCGGGTGCTGGCCGTCATCCAACTCGAGCCCGACCTGCAGATCCTCGGCCCCTTCGGCTCCTACCTGCTCGAACAAGTGGGCACCGGCGGCGCGACGGCGATCCTCGTCGCCGCCCTGGCTGCCTGGGCCGCCCTGCCCGTCTCCCTGGCCGCCTGGCTGTTCGAGTCGCGCGAAGCCTAGCCCGACCCGTTCTCAGATCGGCGCCCGCCAAGCGTCGCTCGAGCCCACCTCGAACGCCGGTTATGTCGCGTCATGTTGCCGCGGCCGCGTCCCGCAACGAGGCGGATCGGCCACCCGCCACCTGGACGGAGATAGGCCAAACGGCACGTTCATTCGGGGCAAGAGGCACTCAGAGACCCATCGCCGTCGGCCTATTCTGAATACCACAAAGATTGCCACATATCATGGTCTCGCTCCGCATCGAGGTCGCATGCAGCTTGTATCCACGCAGACGGCCAACCACAGCATAGAAATCCTGGCTGGCGAGGCGATCGCCCTGTGCGCGCGGGCGCTCGCCGCCGTCGACGCCGCGCGCGTGCACCAGTGGGAGGAGCTGGGACTGACGCTCCAGCAGCTTCGCTTCCTCTATCAGCTTCACGAGCAGGATGGCCAGTGCGTGACAGAACTCGCCGGGCACATGCGCGTGCACCCCGCCACGATTACCGGCCTGACGAACAAGCTCATCGGCATGCGGCTCGTTCAGCGGACGATCGACCGCGCCGACCGGCGCATCAAGCACATCGCCCTCACGGCCGCGGGACGCTCGCTCGTGTCTGCTGACCCGGTCATCGTCGCCCAGTTGCACGACGCGCTGCAGGAAGTCGGCGAGGAGAAGCTGCTCGCGCTCCTGCCCTCGTTCCGTGAGGTCGCTACGCGCGTCGCCACCACCCGCGTCTAACATCCGGATCTTGGGCTACGAGGCTGGCGCGAGCTTCTCGATGAAGAAGTCGGTCTGCGCCGCGACCGCTTGCTCGAACGGCTCGCCCAGGTACGCGTCGAAGTGCCCCACCGGCAGCTTCAGCACGCGCACGTCGCGCACCTTCGCGGCGGCCGCCAGCGTGGCATCGGGCGGCGTCACCGTGTCGCGCTCCCCGACGATGAACAGCACCGGGCAGCGTACGCGAGAGGCGTAGCGCGCCGGACGGAACCACCCCATCTGAAGGATCACGCGCGGCGCGATCTCGTTTCGCCAGCTGGGCGCCGATCGCACGATCGAGAAGTACCCCGGCTCCGCTTCCGGCGTCACCATGAACGCGTTCGAGCCCGGCGGACCGACGACCGGCACCAGGTACGGCTCGCGCCTCAACAGTCCGTGCAGCAGGTCGCGGACTCCGTAGAGCACCATGCGCGCCGTGTGGCCGACGCCTTCGTACCGGCCGGCGGCCAGCGAATCGACGAGCGGCACTTGCAACACGGCGGCGCGCACGCCCGCGTCCTTCGCCGCGACCTCAAGCGCGAGCCCGCCGCCGAACGACGTGCCCCAGATGCCGACGCGCTCCGTGTCCACGCTGTCGAGCGAACGCGCGTAGCGGAGCGCGGCAGCCCAGTCCTGCCGCTGCTCGCCGATGTCGATGACCTGGCGCGGCATGCCGCCGCTGCCACCGAAGTGGCGATAGTCGAAGACCAGACACGCGAACCCTGCGGCCGCAAAGCGCTCCGCAAACGCGTCGAGCCGCGCCTCCTTCACCGCCGCGAATCCATGGCCGATGACAATGCACGGCCGCCGCGCGGGGCCCGCGCCCTCGCCCGGATAGAACCACGCGTCGATGTGCTCGCCGCCGCTCGTGAAGGAGACGACCTCGCGCGTCACGGGCGCGGTGGCCGTTACGGGGCCGCTAACCGCAGCGTCCGCCGCCACCCTGTCCTCCACCGGCGCCGCACGAGCAGCCGCCGCCCTGGGGAGCGTTCGGGTTCGAAATCGAGAAGCCTGAACTCATCGGGTCTTCCACGAAGTCGATCTGGGCGCCCTTGAGCATGGGGGCGCTCTGGGGGTCAACGAGCACCTTCAGGCCGGAGCGCTCCATCACCAGGTCGTCTTCTTCCACCTTGCCGGCGATCGCCATGCCGTACTGGACGCCGGAGCATCCACCGCCCTGGACGAACACCCGCAGCGCACTCTTCTCGTCGCCGCGTTCCCGCAGCAATGCCAGCGCCTTCTCCACTGCCCGGTCGCTCATCTCCACCAGTACGTCGTTGGACTGCTGCACCATCGTGTTACTCCCTTCGATTGCCTTCACTCACAGTAGCATGCCGTGCGGCAGCGGCCGGGACTTAGGGCCGGATGGCACGTTCCTGAGAACGGAACGGCCCAAGCAGCCGCCACCCGCGCCCGGCGGGGGTCAATCATCCCGGCGACTCGGGCCGAACGGCACCATGAGGCGGTACCCCCGCGCTGCTAGATTCGACGCTGAACAGCCGGCCCGGCGCCGGCTCAGGAGGTGCGCGTGGAAACGATCGACGGCGGCGAGATTCTGGTTCGGATGCTGCTCGCGGCGGGTGTGGACCGCATCTTCACGCTCCACGGCGGCCACCTCGACGCGATCTTCCAGTCGGCCATGGATCACGGCCTGAAGCTCGTCGACACGCGGCATGAGCAGGCCGCAGGCCACGCGGCGGACGGCTGGGCGCGGACGACCGGGCGCGTCGGGGTGGCGGTCGTCACCGCCGGCCCCGGCGTCACGGACGTCGTCACTGCCGTGGCAAACGCCTATCTCGACTGCGTGCCCATCCTCGTCATCGGCGGCCGCAGCCCGCTGGTTGATGATGAGCGGCTGCCGTTGCAGGGCGGCTTCAGCCAGGTCGACATGATGAAGCCGATCACCAAGTGGTCGACGACCGTCACGCACCTGCAGCGCCTGCCCGACTACATCGCCCAGGCACTGCGCATCGCGACGAGCGGAAGGCCCGGCCCGGTGTTCCTCGAACTCCCGGCCGACGTGCTGTTCCAGCGCATGGACGCCAGCCGCGCCGTGCTGCCCGACGTCTCTCGCTCGCTGGAGCAGGCGGCGCCGAGCGCCGATGCGGTGCGCCGCATCCTGGACCTGCTGTCCGCGGCGAAGCAGCCGGTGATCATGGCCGGCGGCGGCGCATGGTTCTCCGGCGCCGCGCCGGAACTCGCGGCCTTCGCCGAGGCGACCGGCATCCCCGTGCTCGCAAACGGGAAGGGCCGCGGCTGCCTTCCCGAAGACCACCGCCTCTCCGCGGGCGGGTTCATGGCGCTGGCCGGCGTCCGCGCCGCAGGAGGCCCCGATGTCGTGCTGCTGCTTGGCGCGCGCCTCGGACTGTTCACCGGCGGCGCGGGCAACGCCATGATTCCCTCGCCCGCGAAGGTGATCCAGGTCGACATCGAGGCCGAGGAGATCGGCCGCAACCGCGACATCGATCTCGGCGTCGTCGCCGATTGCCGCGCCACGCTGCGCGACCTGACGGCGGCGGCGGGCGGGCGCGCGTGGCCCGACCGCTCGGCATGGCTGACGGCATTGCGCGGCGCGCGCGGAGCGATGGAAGCGATCTTCGGGCAGGCGGCGGCGAGCGACAAGCGCCCCGTGCACCCCTACCGTCTGGCGCGCGACATCGCCCGCTTCATGGACCGCGCCGACGACGTGCTGGTCGCCGACGGCGGCGAAACGGCGTTCTGGCTGGAGATGACCTCGACGATCCGGCAGCCGGGGCACTGGCTCTCGCACGGCTACCTGGGCTGCCTCGGCACGGGGCTGCCGTTCGCGATCGCCAGCCAGTGCGCGCACCCGGAAAGCCGCGTGCTGTGCCTGACCGGCGACGGCTCCGTCGGGCTCAACTTCGCCGAGTTCAACACGATGGTGCGGCATAACCTGCCGATCGTCGTCGTCGTGAACAACGACCAGCAATGGGGGATGTCTAAGCACGGCCAGGAGCTGATGTATGGCAAAGGCCGCACCGTCGTCTCCGAATTGGGCATAGTGCGGTACGACACGGCGGCCGCCGGCTTCGGCTGCCACGCGGAACTCGTCGAGGATGCGGCGGAGATCGTCCCGGCGCTCGAGCGTGCCTTCAACGCGCGGCGGCCGGCGTGCATCAACGTGCTCACCGACCCTGACGTCATCGCCCCCATCACGATGGCGATGGTGTCGGGCGCCAAGAAGGAGAGCAAACCGGGCACGGTGAACATGCCCTACTACGGCGAGCGCGAGGTCGTCTAACTTGACGGGCCGGGCGCGCTATGACGCCGCGCGGTAGCATGCCGCGAGAATGGTTACCGCGCGACAATGACGAATGGCAACGGCGTGGCCGGACCGAGCGATGACCTGGTCGTCGTCCACAGCTCCGACCTGCACCTGGGCTCCGGCCCATACCACCACCGGCGCGAGGTTGATGAGCTCGGCGCGCTGCACGAGGTGCTGGCCGCCGCGCTCGAGCTGAACGCGCACGCGCTGCTGCTTGCGGGCGACATTTTCGACCACAACCGCCTGCCGCTGGACCTGCTCGACCGCGCCGCGCACGCGATGGCCGGCGCCGCCCTGCCCATTGTGATCCTCCCCGGCAACCACGACCCGATCACGCCGGACTCCGTGTACCGCCGCGGCGGCCTTGCCGACCCGGCGAACGTGCACGTCCTCGGCATCACCGTCGACGAGCGGCTGGACCTGCCGGACCTGGACTTAGAAATCTGGGGGGCGCCGCACGCCGACTACCACGACATGTCGCCACTGCACCCGCCGCGTGAGCGCAGCATGGGCCGGCAGATCGTCATGGGCCACGGCCACTGGTTGACCGGCCCGCACGACGCGCACCGCAGCTGGTTGATCTTCGACGAGGACATCGCGGCCGCGTCAGCGGATTATGTCGCGTTGGGGCACTGGGATCTGGCACAGCCCGCCGGCGATGGCAGCGTCCCGGCCTACTACTCCGGATCGCCGCGCTACTCCGGCAGTGTCAACGTTGTCGTCATCGCGCGCGACGGCACGGTCGACGTGCGGCGCAAGCCGCTGCGCCCCGGCGTGCCAGAGCGCTTCGAACCGCCCGCCTGACCCGCGAACCGCGTCAGAGCGAGAGAATGTGCACGGTCGTGGCCGCGGCCTCGCCGCGCATCATGCCGCCGCCGTTCTCCGTCATACCGACGCGCGCGTTGGCGACCTGGCGGTCGCCCGCCTCTCCGCGCAATTGCAGGAAGATCTCGTAGATCTGCGCCACGCCCGTCGCTCCGACGGGGTGCCCCTTCGCGAGGAGCCCGCCGCTGGTGTTCACCGGCAGCCTGCCGCCGATCTCGGTGATGCCCTCATCGATCAGCTTGCCGCCCTCGCCCTCATCGCACAGGCCGAGCTCCTCGTACAGCGATAGCTCCGCGGCGGCGGAAGCATCGTGCACCTCCATCACGTTCACGTCGCGCAGCGTCACGCCGGCCATCTCATACGCGCGGCGTGCCGCACGCGCGGAGATGCCGCCGTCGGTGTCCCGATGGTCGGAGCCGGACATGAGCGCGCTGCCGCGCACCCACACCGGCTTTGTGGTGTACTGGCGGATCTTCTCCTCGCTCACCAGCACGGCCGCCGCGGCGCCATCGCCGATCGGCGCGCACATCAACCGCGTCAGCGGCTCCGATACCGCCGGCGACGCGAGAATCTCCTCCAGCGTGTAACGCTCGCGGTACTGCGCGTGCGGATTGAGGCTGCCATTGTTGTGGTTCTTGACGGCGATGCGCGCGTACTGCTCCTTCGTGGTCCCGTACTTCGCCATGTGGCCCCGCGCGCCTGCGGCGTAGATATCCATGAAGAGGCTGCGCGACTTGCCGGCGCCGCTCTCGGCGCCCTTGTCGGACGGCGGCTTGAGTTGCTGCATGATCTGCCGCAGCTCCTCCACGTCGACGCCGGCGCTGAACGCCGCCATCGTGCGTGCCTTGTCCTCCGAGAACATCTTCTCGACGCCGAGCACGAGCGCGATGTCGTACATGCCGGAGGCGACGTACATCCAGCCGAGCTGGAACGCGGTCGATGAGCTGGCGCACGCGTTCTCCGTGTTCACCATCGGGATCTTGTCGATGCCCATCGAGCGCAGCACGACCTGCGCGCGGATGCACTCCTGCCCGGTAATCAAACCGGCGGCGGCGTTGCCAACGATCGCCACTTCGAGCGCGTCCTTCTCCATACCGGCGCTCTTCAGTGCCTCGGTGACGGCCTCGCTCGTCAGTTCCTTCAGCCCGCGGTCCGGGTACTTGCCGAAGCGCGTCATGCCCGCGCCGGCGATGGCGACCTGTCTCATGTGGACCTCCCGCGGCGCGCGCCGCTACAACCCGACGAGCTGGTCCGCCGCCTTCAGCGACACCATGTCGTTCGTCCCGTCCATGATCTGGAGCAGCTTGGCATCGCGGTAGAACTTCTCCACCGGGTGCTCCTTCGAGATGCCGTAGCCGCCGAAGATCGACACCATGTCAGAGGTTACCGTGATCGCCATGTCGCTGGCGAGCGTGCGCGCCGCCATCGCCATCGGCAGGCTCGGCTGGCCGATGCTCAGCAGCCACGACGACTTCCAGAGGAGCGCGCGCGACGCCTCGATCTGGCGGTACGCGTTGAACAGCTTCATCCTCACGACCTCATGCTCGCAGATCCGGCGGCCCCCCTGTACGCGCTGTTTCGCGTACGCCAGCCCCTCCTCGTACGCCGCGCGGGCGACGCCGACCGCCAGCGTGCCGACCGCCGTGTTGCCGCCCGTGACGATGCGTTCGAGCATGAACTTGTAGCCGGGACCGGGCGGCATCAGCAGGAACTCCGGCGAGACGCGCACGTTGTCGAAGAACACTTCCGCCTGGTTGAGGCCGCGCAGCCCCAGCTTGTTGAGCGGCTTCCCGCGCGAGATGCCCGGCAGGTTGCCCGGCATCGCGAATGTGACGGTGCCCTCCATGCCCTGCGCCGGATCCAGGTTGACCATCACCAGCAGCGCGTCGGCCATCCAGCCGTTGCTGACGAACGCCGACTTGTGGCCGTTGAGCACGTAGTCGTCGCCGTCCTTCACCGCTGTGCTGTCCATGCGGATCTGCGGCTTGCCAAACTCGAACAGGTCGGAGCCGTGCTCGGGCTCCGTAATCGCCCAGGCGCCGCTGTGCACGCCCTTCGTGTCGTTGATGAACGCGTCCAGATAGTCGCGGTAGAAGGGATGCTTGTCGGGCGTCCCCGCGGCAATGCCGGCGATCATCGGCGCCACCAGGAAGTGGCTCGCGAGGCCGGCGTCGGCCACGGCCATCTCTTCCTGCACGATGATGCCCGTCATCGCGGGCGCGCCGAGCCCGCCGGCTTCTTTCGGCAGACCCATCTTGTGAAAGCCGATGTCGTACGCGCGCGCCAAGACGTTGCGCATGGCGTCGCTGGTGTACGCCTCCTCCGGATCCAGCATCCGGTCGAGCGCGATGCCGGCCGGCCGCATCTCCTGCCGCGCGAACTCGCGCGTCATGTCGCGGATCTTCTCAACTTCCTCGGGTAGTGCGAAATCGACCATCTCGGCCTCCTCGATATACGGAACGCTGCTCCGGCGATGGTAGGCAGCATAGCGGGCGGGGGCACGGGGCGATCGGCCCCTATCGAAGGGGACTTTGGCTCGCGCCCGGCCCGCCGCCGCGCCTCCGTGCCGGGCGCCCGGCACGGTCGATGCGGGTTATGGCGGGAGCGCGAGTGGCGCCACTCGATTGGGCATTAGTTTCAAAAGGGCCAAACGGCCCGGGGACTTCGAGCGTCTTTGGAGTCGCTCAGGTGCTGTTTGGCCCGATACCAGCGCACGTCCGCCGTGGCAGTATGCCCGCACGGCCTCTACACGCGCGCAGGCGTCTGCGCGACGTGCATACGGGCGTGCTTGTCCGCTCCCTCATTTCGGAAGTCCGCGCGTCGTCATGGCGCGCACCGCCGCGTCCGCGGGGACATGGTACCGGCCGGTTGTCGGCGCAAGCAGGATTCAGGAGGATTGACCGTGACACAACCTTCAGCACCGAACGGCTCCATGGGCGCATGGGCCGACCGCTACCGCGACAAGTGGAAGTGGGACAAGGTCACCTGGGGCAGCCACTCCGTCGACTGCTACCCCGGCGGCTGCCCGTGGCGCGTCTACACGAAGGACGGCAAGGTCGTCCGCGAGGAGCAGGGCGGCAACCTGCACACCATCCAGCAGGGCGTGCCGGACATGAACCCCATGGGCTGCCAGAAGGGCGCCTCGTGGTGCCACATCCACTACTCCCCCGACCGCGTGACACACCCGCTCAAGCGAGTGGGCGAGCGCGGCGAGGGCAAGTGGGAGCAGGTCTCGTGGAAGGAGGCATTCGATGACATCGCTGACGCGATGCTCGACGCGGTCCAGGAACAGGGCCCCGAGGCGATCCTCAACCTGATGACGCCGGAGCCGGGCGCGGCGCCGGCGCGCGCCTTCAGCAACGTGCTGGGCTCGCCGACGACCGATGGCAACGCCGAGTTCCAGGACTTCAGCCCGGGCTTCTACATCACCTGGGGCAAGTTCAACCCGGTCAGCTCCATGGACGACTGGTTCCTGGCGGACCTGACGCTGATCTGGCACGCGAACCCCGTCTACACCAACATCCACTGGTACCACTACGTGGCGGAGTCCCGCTACAACGGCGGCGAAATCGTCACGATCGCGCCGGACTTCAGCCCGTCGGCCGTGCACGCCGACTACCACGTACCGGTCAAGATCGGCAGCGATGCCGCCTTCGCGCTCTCGATGTGCAAGGTGATCGTCGATGCCGGCATCTACAAGCGGCGCTTCGTGCAGGAGCAGACCGACCTGCCGCTGCTCGTCCGGAAGGACAACGGCCGCTTCCTCCGCGGCAGCGATGTGACCGAAGGCGACCGCGACGACCAGTTCTTCTGGATGGATGAGCGGTCTAACATCCTGACGCCCGCGCCGCGCGGCACGCTCGCGCTGTCCGACGTCGACCCGGCCCTGGAAGGCACTTGGACGGTCGCGCTGAAGGACGGCAGCAAGGTCGAAGTCTGGCCCGCGTTCGCGCGCCTGCGCGAGCGGCTCGCGGACTACGACCCGGAGAAGGTCGCGCCGCTGTGCGAGATCCACCCCGATGTCATCCGCTCGCTCGCCCGCAAGGTGGCGACGCGCAAGACCAAGATCTTCATCGGCTGGAACTCCGGAAAGTACTACCACGGAGACCTCTACGAGCGGAGCATGACGCTGCTGCTGGGCCTCACGGGCAACTGGGGCAAGCAGGGCACGGGCACGCGCTCGTGGGCCATCTCCGGGCTCGATGGCGGCAGCTTCATGCGCGGCAAGGGGCGCATGGGCCAGGACGCAGCTCGCGAGCACATGAACAACCTGGCGAAGGCGCGCCGCTTCCTCAGCCAGGACGACCCGACGCTGACGCTCGAGATGATCACGTACCGGGCGGCGCAGATGGCCGCCGAACTGGGCGGACTGGGCCGTATGATCCCGCCGGCGTTCCTCTGGTACTACCAGTACGGCTACAAGGAGCGCTGGAACAACCCCGATAACAACGACCCTTCGATGAAGCGGACGTTCGACGAGTACCTGACCGAGGCCGTCGACAAGGGTTGGTGGGACTCCAGCCTCGCGAAGGCGTACCAGACGGTGCGGCCGCGCGTGCTCTTCGAGGCGGGCGGCAACATGCTGCGGCGCCAGCGCGGCGGCCAGAAGCTGCTGCTCGACAAGCTGTGGCCGGATCTCAAGATGATCGTCTCGGTGGACTTCCGCATCAACACCACCGGCATGTACTCCGACTACATCCTGCCGGCGGCGCAGCACTACGAGAAGATGGGCAACAGCATGCCCTCCGTCCACCACCTCAACTTCGTGCTCATCGACAAGGCGATCGACCCGCCCGATGACGCGATGAACGACTACGACATCGGCATCGGCCTGGTGCGTGCGATCGAAGAGCGCGCCGCCGCGCGCGAGATGCCGGAGTTCACCGACCGCTTCGGCGTCGTCCGCAGCCTCAAGGACCTGGTCAAGACCATGACGATGGACGGGGCCCTGCTGGACGAAGAAACCCGCATGAACGAGACGATCAAGGACGACGCCGCGTACGGCATCCTGCCGCCCGACAGCAATCTCGACGTGGCGCGCGAGCAGGGCCACATCCGCTGGACGGGCTGGGGTCTCGTGGGCCACGGCCTCGCCCAGGCATCGACCATCAAGCCGGACGAGACGCACAACCCGTTCCGCTGGCACACCGAGGACAAGATCCCCTACCCGACGCTCACGCGCCGCGCGCAGTTCTACATCGACCACGAGTGGTTCCTGGAGGCGGGCGAGGAGTTCCCCTGCCACAAGGAGCCGCCGACGCACGGCGGCCCCAAGCGCAAGTTCAAGATGACCAGCGGCCACAACCGCTGGAGCATCCACTCCATGAACATGACCAACAACATGATGCTGAACACACACCGCGGCGAGCCGTTCGTGTTCGTCAACAACAAGGACGCGAAGGCGAAGGGCATCGAGAACGGCGAGTGGATCAAGGTCACCAGCGACGTCGGCTCCATGCTCATCACCGCGAAGATCTCGCCCACGGTGCGGCCGGGGCAGGTGATCGTCTACAACGGCTTCGAGCCGTACATGCACAAGGAGTGGTACAGCCAGGCCGATGTGGAACCGGGGCACGTGAAGTGGCTCGGGCTGGTGGGCGGCTACGGCCACCTGCAGTACCGGCCGTTGCAGTGGCAGCCGATCCCCGCGGACCGCGCGGTCTACGTCGACGTGGAGAAGCAGTAATGGCGCTGACCACCGGCCGGCAACAGTTCGAAGTGGAGAAGGACTAATGGGCACGATCACAGCTTCGAAGCGCCAGCTCGCCTGGGTCTTCGACCTCAACAAGTGCATCGGCTGTCAAACCTGCTCGGTCGCCTGCAAGATGCTCTGGACGCAGGACAAGGGCACTGAGCACGAGTGGTGGATGACCGTCAACACGCAGCCCGGCCTGGGCACGCCCAAGGGCTGGGAGACGATGGGCGGCGGCTACAAGAACGGCAAGCAGACGCCCGGCCAGCTGCCGACGCCGGAAAACTTCGGCAGCGGTTGGGACTACAACTACGACGAAGTGCTGCACGGCGGCAAGGGCCGCAGCGTGCACCTGGAGAAGACCGCCGGCAGCAAGACGTGGGGCATGAACTGGGACGAGGATGAGGGCGGCGGCGAGTTCCCCAACTCCTACTACTTCTACCTGCCGCGGCTCTGCAACCATTGCACGCAGCCCGGCTGCGTCGAGGCGTGCCCCAACGACGCCCTCTTCAAGCGCGAAGAGGACGGCCTCGTCCTCCGCAACGAGGACCTCTGCAAGGGCGCGCAGATGTGCGCCCGCGCCTGCCCCTACAAGAAGATCTACTTCAACGCGGAGCAGAAGGTCAGCCAGCAGTGCATCGGCTGCTTCCCCCGCATCGAGCAGGGGGTCGCGCCCTCGTGCGTGCGGCAGTGCCCCGGACGCGCGGCGTGGATCGGCTTCCTCGACGACGCGCACGGCACGGTCGCCAAGCTGGTCAACAAGTGGAAGGTGGCGCTGCCGCTCCACCCGGAGTTCGAGACGAAGCCGAACGTCTACTACATCCCACCGCTGAGCCCAGTGCCGCTCAACGCCGACGGCAGTTGGAACGAAGGCGGCGACCGCATCCCGATGCCGTACCTGGAGTCGCTGTTCGGCCCGGCCGTGCGCGGCGCCGTCGACACCATCAAGACCGAGATGGCGAACAAGCGGCAGGGCCGCGGCTCGGACCTGATGGACCTGCTGATCATGTACAAGTGGGAGGAGGCGCTCGGCCACCTCACGCGCGATCCCGCGGACATCGTCTGGAGCTGAACGAGGCGGCTCCAGAGCATCCTTCGCCCGTCACGGCCCGCGCCGTGACGGGCGTTCCTTCGTCTGACGCGCGCCGTCGGCGCCTACCGGGCCGCCGCCTGCGCCGTCCACGCGTTGATGGCGCCGTCGTGCCACTCGGGGTCGGCCTGCAACAGCGCGCGCATGCGGCGGTATGCGGCGTCCTGCTCCGGCGACGCGGCGTTCTCCCGATACGTCTTCTCGTCGTCGAAGACCGCGATGCCCCAGACCTCGTCGCCACCCGCGTCGAGCATGTAGCTGGCCCGGACGCCCTTCAAGACGCGTGTGCGCATCTCGTCATCCATGAGGCTGATCAGGTCGCCCTTGGCCCCGGCCTTTGCCGTCATCTTGAACACGCTGCCGAACATCGTTGCACCTCCGCTGAATAGTTTGGGATGCGGCAACTATACGCCCGGCCGCGGGCAATTTCCATACCCAAGGCGCGCAAATCTAATAGGGCTGGAAGTGGTGGGTGGTGAGGGGGTTCGGCAGCGCGCGCTGGTCGGCTCAGCTCCAGTCGTCGGGCACGGCCTGGAGCAGCACGGCCGCGTGGATGTGCTGGGCCCGGCGCGTGATCGCGCCCCAGGGGTGCGGCAGGCTTTCATCAGGGGCCGCGCCGGCGTCGTCAGGCACGCGCTCTTTCACGCAGCGGCAGAGGCCGGCCACCACGTCGTCGCCCTTCGCGCCGCGGCCGCGGCAACGCCGGCACGCCGGGTCGGCGAACTCCCGCAGGGCGATTACCATCGCGTCCGATACCTTCATCTCGCCGACATGCTGACGCGCGCGCCGTCACCCCCGCAAGATGCCGGATGGCCCGTTGCTGGCACGGCCGCCGGACTACAGCTTCGTATGGCGCAGGGACACCGGCGGGCGCAGCGATGGGCGCTGTTCGCGTTCCAGGGCCATGAGCTCGCGGTCGATGCGACGGAGATCCTCCCGCGCCCCGGCCATGCGCGCCTCGGCGAGCTTCCGCTTCGCCAGCAGCCGCGTCCGCACGGCGAAGTGCGATGTGCGGGCCTTGTTGCCGTCGCTGGTAATGACAATCATCGTGCACCTCCGAGTCGTCAGCACGATCTTACGTTCGCGCGCCTCCGCCCCGCACCTGCCAATCGGCCTACCCCGACGGCCTGCTCGCCAGCCGCCCCAGCCCCGCGCGGCAGAGCGCCAGGTCGCGTTCGCATCCCTCCTGCGAGCACCACGCGAGCCCCTCCCGATAGTGGCGCTGCGCCTCGTCGAGCAGCCCCAGCTTGTGCGCGACCGCTCCCCGCACCGGCGCCACCGCGCGTCCCTGCAGCGTCGAGAAGCGAAGCGGCGCCTGCACGCGCTCGTCGCGCCGGACGAACGCCCGATGGACCGCCTGCAACAGCTGCTCATTCCCCAACGCAACCAGGCAGTCGAGCATGGCCGGCGCCTCGACGCAGTAGTCATCGTCTTCGTACCGGCCGCGGACCTCCGCCCAGGCATCGAGCGCCTGCCGCGCGGCGTCTTCCTTGCCCGCCCGAAACAGGATGCCCGCGGCCGCGGCATGGATCTGCCCCATCGCGGTCGGCGTGTTGCCCCCGCGCTCCGGCTGCACCATGAGGCTCAGCGCACCACCCATGTCGCCGCGCGCCTCCGCGATCCACATCCGGTACAGGTCGGCGCGGAAGTCGGACGCACCGGGCGCCAGCGCCAGCAGGTCTTCGCACTGCCGGAACTCGCCGCGCGCGAACTCCACAGCGACCATGTCCAGCAGCGCCAGCTGCGCGTTGAATTTCAAGTTGACCCCGGACGCGTACTCGAAGCTGCGCCGCGCGAGGTCGAACCCACGGTTGAGCATGCCCCGCTCGATGGTCGCATAGCCGGACCCCCGGAACACGTGCGCCGCCGACTCGTACGCCTTCGACCGGGCGTAGACATCGTGCGCCCGCTCAGCGAGCGCGATGCCGTCGTCCGTCCGCAACTGCTCCATGGCGGTCCACGCCTCTCGTTCCAGCCGCGAGGCCAGCAGGTCGTCGAAGCCGTGCTGTTCGGCGATCGCCATCGCCTCGTTGAACTTTGTCTCGAAGTCCTCGTCGAACCACCGCAGCCGCAGCAGCAGCCTCGCGCGGAGATACGGGCCGGCGTCGCCGAGCGCGCCCAGCGCCGCCTCGGCCAGCGCGCGATGTCGCTCCGGCGGGCCCCAGATCTGCAGGATCTCGACGGTCGCCCGCGCCTGCCCGATGCCATCGCCGCGTGCCTCGTACAGCGAGATCGCCCGCCGCAGCGTGCGCCACGCCATCCGCGCCTCCGCCAGGTGCCAGTAGCAGCGGCCGAGCGCGGTCAGCACCGCCGCCTCGTCCGGCGCGGCGCCCTCGGCCGCCCCCGCGATGAGCCCCAGGCAGGCTTCGTACTCGACGACCGCATCCTGCCAGCGCGTGCCCGCTTCCGCGGCCTCACCGGCCGCCCGATGCGCCTCCGCCCGCCCTGCTCTTTGGTCGTGCTGTTCATTCATTTGGGGCAATTCTAAGCGATCGCCGCACCCGGAACGCCAGGCTGCTTCTGGTGCGCCCGGCGCGTATACTCGCCAGTGTGACGGACGAGCAACGCTCACCTGCAGACGACGGCCTCATCGGGACACCGGCGCCGCGCGGCGGCCCCGGGCTCAACAACCTGCCCGGCCTGCCCAGCAACTCGATCGACCTGATCTACGTCCGCGCACCGTTCTTCCCCGGCGCCGAGTACAACGTGATCTGGGGCGACACGAACGCAGTCCGCACGTTCTCCGGCATCTGGGAGGGCGGCCTCGACACCTACCTGGTCTGGCTGGACGAGCGGCTGCCGGAGCTGCGCCGCATCCTGAAGGACTCCGGCTCGATCTGCGTGCATTGCGACTGGAACGCCAGCCACTACATCAAGGCGAAGATGAACGAGATCTTCGGCTTCGAGAGTTTCCGCAATGAGATCGCCTGGAAGCGCTCAAACCCCAGGAGCCCCGGTGGACGCAATCTCGCCAATCCGGACGTGATCCTCCGTTACTCAAGAGGGGCCGCGTGGTCGTTCAACAAGGTGTTCGCGGAGGACGATCAGTCGTTCCTCGCGACGTTCGCGTCGCTGGCAACCGAATCGCCCGGCGCGGAGAAGCGGGCGTTCCTCGACTTCCTCAACGGCGAGCGCGAGCTTGAGCCGAAGGATGCGGGCGACCGGGACGCTGGGTGAAGGGCGGGTGCCGCTCAGCTCCGCGCCCATCCACGCCTCCGCCGCGTGCCGGCGAAGGTGGCGCGCAAGCGCCGCAGCCACGGGCCGGATCAGCAGCACAGTTGAACGTCCAGCCACAAACTGCCAGGACTCCACGAGACGCGGCCGCCCAGTGGAAGCGGTCGTGAGCGGAGGTTAGACCATCATGCCCCTCTTCCAGGTGCACTTCGGCTTTCAGTTGCCATTCTTCTTAGCGCTTCCAAACTTTGCGGTCTTCCACGTCACTTACGCTGGCACCCGCCATCGGTTTCATGTGTCAGGGAACCCCGAACGATGGGTTGACATCGACCACGCGGAGGCGGAACGAGTCAGACGGGAGAACTCCGCGGCGCCGATCCTGCTTCGCGAAGGCACGACGTTTCTCACGCACGTCCGAGATATCGAGATTGGCGGGATCAATCAACTCGCGGAGCGTTACGATCAACTGCGTGACGAATGGTACGACGAAACGCTGCGAATCACGAACAAGATCATCGACTCCTATATGGTGGTCACTTCAGACTTTCCGGGCCAGGTGGGTCCTATCTCGCCGTGGGACGTAGGTGACGCGTTGGTGGAATTCATGGAGGTAACGGCGACCCAGACCGTCCGGGTCGGAGCCTCCCAACTATACGTCCGGCCTGATCCGGCGCCAGTTCCGCTGGACGATCGGCGGCGGCTCCTCTTCGAGGCAGCGCTAATGGCGGAGGTCCAGCTCCCCGTCGAGGACTTGCTACACATAGGCGCCGCATCCCAGATCGCCAGAGGGCGATTCAGAAACGCCATCGTGGATGATGTGACTGCGTTCGAGTTGGCCGTCGTGCGACAGGTGGAACGTCTCCTGCTGACGCGGCTTCCTCCCGACATCGTCGGTCAACTGACTACCCAACGATTCGACGATCTCTGCTCTTGGCTGGGGCCACTCGGCGGGCCGGCGATAAAACAGCATGCAAAGTGGCCGGACGCCCAAGAAGCCCGCAGAATCCGGCAATCGATAGTCCACGACGGAGCTGCCGCAACGGAGGCCGAAGCACGATTCGTATACGAAACCATGAGCCGTATCATCGAAGCGCTGCGTGTCGCGCCGATGCCCGCTCCCTAGCGAGCCCGAAGGCTCGACTGTGGCGGAATCCGTTTGCCATGGGTTGCTGAGCGCGTAGAGGCACCTGTCGTCCGCGCCTCCTGGATTGAAATAGTTGGCAGGAGTGGAGGGACTCGAACCCCCGACCGGCGGTTTTGGAGACCGCTGCTCTCCCAACTGAGCTACACTCCTGCGCGCTCGCAGTATACGAAACCGGCGCGCGCCGCAGAAGTCAGCCCGGCTTCCGCCCGTGGCGCGTCCGCCCCTCCACCACCTTCCGCACCAGGTCCGGGAAGTTGCTGCAGATGCTGTCGACGCCGGCCGTCACCAGCCTGTCCATGTCCGCCTCGTCATCCACGGTCCACGTCATGAAGGTCAGCGAGCGGCGCTGACCCTGGCGCACCACCTCGGACGTCGCGAACGCGTGGTACAGGCTGATGCCCTGCGCGTTCAGCGACAGCGCGAACCCGAAAAAGTCCGCCCAGCCGACGACACGGCGGCCGTCGGTCAGCAGCGCCGCCGCCATGCGCGGCTCGACGGCGCGCATCGCCTTCACGATCTGCGGGTAGAACGAATGCGTCTCGCAGTCGTTGATCGCCCCGGCGTCGCGGACGGCGCGCGCGACCTCCTCCTCGATCTCCAACTGCTTGATCTCGATCTGCAGCAGCACCTTCCCCTTCGTCAGGTCCAGCACCTCGGCGAGCGTCGGGATCTTCGCCCCCTGGAATTGCGGGACGAACTGGCGCGCCCCCGCGTCGAGCGCGCGCGCCACGTCGAGCGGCATGTCGTGGATGCTGCCGGCGCCGTCGGTCGTGCGGTCGACCGTCTCGTCGTGGATCAGCACCGGCACGCGGTCGGACGTGCAGTGCACGTCGATCTCGATGGCGTCGGCGCCAAGCGCGATCGCCCGCTCGATGCCCGCCAGCGTGTTCTCGGGCGCGTGGCCCTTGCACGCGGCGTGGGACGTGACCAGCGGCAGCCTCATATCGCCTCCTTGTGATGCGGCGTCAGCGCCAGCAGCGCGTCGGCCAGGATCGCGCCGGCATGCTTGCCCAGCGACACCGACTCCTCGTAGCTGTTGTTGCGGCCGCTCATCCACTCGTCTTCCGGCAGGAAGTAGCCGAGCGTGTCGTGCGTCAGGCCCAGGAACAGCCGGTGACGCGCGCCCATCGAAGCGCGCAGCGGCAGCGCGAGGCGCGTCAGCACCTCGCCCGGCGCGGCGAACCCCTCCACGTCCTCGCCGATGCAGATGATGCCGCAGTGCGTCGGCAGGTACGTGCGCCCGTCGCGATGCAGCATCTTGCGCTCTGACATGCCGGCCAGCGCCGCGACGATCTGCGCCAGGTCGGAGCGCCCGGCCTTGTGCAGCGCCAGCGACGCCGCCCGCAGCCCGCCGGTCTTGCCCAGCAGCGACAGCGCCGGCGCGGCGCGGCCGACCGCATCCTGCACGCGCTGCGACAGCCGCTCGAAGTTCATCGGGAGGTCCAGCGGCTCCGTGCGCACTTGCACGGCGCCGCCGATCGGATCGGACGCGCTCAGCGACTCGATGGCCTTGCGCGCCACGGCTTCCCCGAGCGAGCGCGCCGCGTCGATATCGCCATCGACCGCCGGATTGACGTCGCCGACCGCACCGTTGATGTAGACCGCGACGCCGCCAAGTTCGCGCTCGATCGCGTCGGCGGCGTACCCGCACCAGTCGCGAGAGACCTCCGTGTTCGCCGCGCCGCTGGCCGTCGGATGGCAAGCGTAGTTGACGAGCGTGGCGACGGGCGCGCCGGACGCCGCCGTGAAGCGGATGCTGGTCAGCGTCTCGTCGGTCTCGGGCCAGCCGCGCCGGTTGCGCACGACGCCGCCAAGCGCCGTCGTCGCCGCCGATGCTGTGACCGGCGTGAGCGCATCGTGCGCCTGTGCGATCGCCGTCGCCGCGCGATGCGCCACATGCTTCTCGTAGGCCGCGCTCGTGCCGCCCCAGAGCCCCTGCATGTCCGGGCTGGCGTGACTGTGCGTGCAGGCGATGACGATCGCCGACGGCGGCAGGTGCGTGAGCCGGGCGGCCTCGTCGCGGATCGCTCCGAGCAGCGGCCCGCTCGCGCCGACGAGGTCCAGCGCCGCGAGTACGAACGCCGTCGTACCGTCGCTGAGCGCGAGGGCGCGGCAGCGCGGCTCGTCGTGCACGGCCGTGGCGCGCCGCTGGCGGTAGCTGCCGAAGCCGCCGAGGTACACGCCCGCCGCCAGGTCCTCCGCCCGCGGCGCGATCGATGCCAGGGCAGCGCCGACCAGCAAGCCGCTCATTCCAGCAGCGCCAGTTGGTCTTCGATGACGCGGCGCGGCGTCAGCAGCAGCACCAGCCCCAGGCCGAGCGCCAGCACCAGCAGGTCGTCGAGCTGGCCGAGCACGGGGATGAAGTCCGGGATGATGTCGATGGGCATCGCCAGGTACAGCAACACGCCCGGCATGACGCTCTTGGCGAACAGCGGCGTGTCGGGATCGCGGAAGAGCCGCCAGGCAAACTTCAGCTTGACCCGCATCGGGAGCGCCATGATCCGCTTGTTGAGGTCGCGCTTCACGCTGCGATTATAGCGGCCGCCTGACACTGTGGCGTGGGCACCCATGATTGTGGCGCGGGCTTTTCAGCCCGCGCGAGGCCGCTTCCGGGAAGTGTCGTGTTCTCAAACGGCCTTGGTTACGGTGACGTGAAGCGTGTAGGACAGCCGCCCGGGCTGTCCATGAGGGGCGAGAGTACCTGCTACGCCGGAAACCGCCAGCCCGTGGAGAGCGATGCGAGCCAGCCGCGGGACGGCTGCGCGTTCGCGATCGACTTGAGCGCGGCCGTCTCGATGTGGCCGAAGGCCGCGCTGCGCTCAACATCCCGGTGCGCGTCGTAGAGCGCGAGGGCTTCGCACCACGCGCGGCGGCGCATCGCCTCGATCCATTCGCCGGACATCGCGCCATCGCCACGTCCCAGCGCGCGCACGATCGATGGTGTGGCGGCATACGTGCGCAGCGCAGCGCCGCAGAATGCGCCTCCGCTGCCGGTGAGGAGAGTCGTCACCGTCCGATAGGCATCGGCGTGCATCGACCGCTGCCGCGGCGAGAGGTCGGCGCGGGCGAGCGCGAGTGGCAGTTCGTAGGCGGTGTGGGCGTAGATGCTGAGACGCAGGTCTTCATGGACGGAGAGGCCGCCGAGCTTGGACTTCGCGAATGCGGCGCGCCACGGTGCGGGCGTACCTGCCATGTCGTGACGGTCCCAGGCATCGAGTGCGCGCAGGTAGCGGCGCGCCACATCGAGTTCAATCTGCTCGATCCACCCGGCCGATGCGCCAACGCCATCGCGGTCGATAAGCGAGCGCAGACCGTCGACGTACATCGCGTACGCGCGGCAGAACGCCGCCCGGTGGTCGTGCGCCGCTTCCAGACGGCCAAGCCGCGCCGTCAGCACGTCGATCAGCTCGGCGAGGCAGTCAATCGACGGCCGGCTCAATCCAGGTTCGACGACGGGTTCGGGACTGGTGACGGGGCGCGTGAGAAGCTCGATCATGGCATCACTTCCGGCAACTTGTGCAACAGATCCGGCGAGGAGGGCCGATTCTACTGATAGCGGTAGGCCGTCGTGCAGGGACGGGCATCCGGCTACCTCCTTCCTCTGCCTGTGATGGGGGCCTCGCATCGGGCGGGGCCTTCGTCCTCTCTTCTTACAAACAAGAACGAGTGGCCAGCGCAGGTGTGTCAGCCTCGCGGCCTAGAGAACCCCGTCACAATCGGGCGCCGCGCTGCCAACGAGCCTCGCCTTGCGTGCCGCATTGCCGTGTGGTCGCATGCAGTCGATGATCCGAGACGCCACACCCGACGACACGCCGGCGATCGCCGCGCTCATCCGCGCGCTCGCGGAGTACGAGCGGCTCGCGCACGAGGTCACGCTCGACGAAGGCGACCTGCGCGCGCATCTGTTCGGCGAGCGCCGCTACGCCGAGGTGATCGTGGCCGAGGAGGCTGGCGAGGTCATCGGCTTCGCGCTGTTCTTCCACAAGTACTCGACGTTCCTCGCGAAGCCGGGACTCTACCTCGAAGACCTGTTCGTCGTGCCGGAGCATCGTGGACGCGGGCACGGCAAAGCGCTGCTGACGCGACTCGCCCGCATCGCCGTGGAGCGCGGCTGCGGCCGGCTGGAGTGGAGCGTGCTGGACTGGAACGAACCGTCGATCGAGTTCTACCGCGCCCTCGGCGCGCAGCCGATGGATGAATGGACGACCTACCGGCTCACCGGCGGCGCGCTGCATTCCCTCGCCGGGAGCGGTCAGTAGCAGGTGCCGGGACGGCCTTCTACAGCACCGCCAAATAGCGGTCCATCTCGAAATCGCTGACGTGCCGGCGGTAGGCGTCCCACTCGATCGTCTTGTTCTGGATCAGGCTCTCGAACACGTGGTCGCCTAGCGCCCGCCGTGCGAAGTCGCTGCCGGCGAACGCCTGGATCGCCTCGCGCAGGCTGCCGGGCAGGTTCTCGATGCCGCGGCGCGCGCGTTCCTGCGCGCCGATCTCGAACACGTTCTCCTCCGTCGGCGGCGCCAGTGGGTACTCGCGCTCGATGCCTTCGAGGCCGGCCGCAAGCATCACAGCGAACGCCAGGTAGGGGTTGCACGCGGCGTCCGGCGCGCGATACTCGATCCGCGTCGACACTTCCTTGCCGGGCTTGTACTGCGGCACGCGGATCAGGTCCGACCGGTTGCGCCGCGCCCACGTCAGGTACACCGGCGCTTCGTAGCCCGGCATCAGCCGCTTGTAGCTGTTGACCCACTGGTTGGTGACGAGCGTGAACTCCGGCGCGTGCCGCAACATCCCCGCCATGTACGACTTCGCGATCGGCGAGAGCTGATACTCGTCGGCCGGATCGAAGAAGGCGTTGCGGTCGCCCTTGAACAGCGACTGATGCGTGTGCATGCCGGAGCCGTTCTCGTTCGCCAGCGGCTTCGGCATGAACGTGGCGTAAACGCCGTTGGCCAGCGCCACCTCCTTCACGACGAGCCGGTACGTCATCGCGTTGTCGGCCATCGTCAGCGCGTCCGTGTAGCGCAGGTCGATCTCGTGCTGGCTCGGCGCGACTTCGTGGTGGCTCAATTCCACGCCGATGCCCATGTCCTCGAGCGTCAGCACCGTCTGCCGGCGCAGGTCGCTGGCGACGTCGAGCGGCGTCAGGTCGAAGTAGCCCCCCTTATCGAGCCCCTCCGGCTTCTCCGATGACTTGAAGTAGAAGAACTCCAGCTCCGGCCCGACGTAGAACGTGTAGCCGAGGTCCGCGGCGCGCCTGAGCTGGCGCTTGAGCACGAAGCGGGGGTCGCCCTCGAACGGCGAGCCGTCGGGGTGCTGGATGTCGCAGAACATCCGCGCCACGCCGCGCTCGCGCGGCCGCCACGGCAGCACGGCGAACGTCGCCGGGTCCGGCATCGCGATCATGTCCGACTCATCGACGCGCGCGAAGCCCTCGATGCTGCTGCCGTCGAAGCCCTGGCCCTCGTCGAGCGCTTCCTCCAGCTGTTCGACCGTGATGGCGAACGACTTGAGCGAGCCGAGAATGTCCGTGAACCAGAGCCGGATGAATTTGATGTCGTGGTCGCGGCACGACGTGAGGACGAAGTCTTTCTGGTCGCCGTTCATCTGATGTGTCTCCTGCCACCCATTGTATCGGCGCAGAAGCCACGAGCGCGGCCCACCAGCCCGCCCGTAACACAGACTTAACAGGGACTAGGGACTAGGGGGTTAGGGGTTAGGGGTTAGGGGGTAGGGTTAGGGGCAGCGCGAAACGCACCGAAGTCGCAGTGTACCGGGACGCACGAGCGCTGGTCTTTAGTCCCTGGTCCCTAACACCTAGCCCCTAAACGACACCTTCCCGCAGCCACTCGCCGAGGCGCTCGCCGATCATCACCGATGTCAGGTGGATGTTGGCGCGCGGGCACTTCGGCATCACGGAGGCATCGGCGACGAAGAGATTCTCGAAGCCGCGGACGTGCAGATGCTGGTCGACGACGCCCATCGGGTCGCCGGCGGGCGCCATCTTTGCCGTGCAGCTCGGGTGGAAGCCGCTCGACGCCACGCTCTTGCACCACTGACCCAGCGCCTCGTCGTCCGGCACCACCGCCACCGGCGGCGTCATCACACCATCGGCGATGTGCGCGAACTCCTCGTGCGAGCCGACCTCGAGCCCCATGCGCACGCCCTCGACGAGACGGCGGATGTCCTCCGGATCCTCGCAGAAGCGATTCTCCATGTGCGGCCGCTCGTGCGGGTCGGACGACACGAGCGTCAGCACGCCGGTCGTCATCTGCCGCTCGATCACCGAACCGATGGAGAAGACGAGCTTGCCGGAGCGCGTCAGCAATTGCGACACGGGCATCAGCTGCATGTCGTTCCGCTCGCGGCCGCCCGTCGACGTGTAGCGATACGTCACCTGCACCAGCGGGTCGTCGTAGTTGAGGAAGCCCTCCTTCGCCTTGAAGACCACGCCGAGCATCGGGTGGTCGTCGAGCGTCGCGCCCACGCCCGGCAGATCGCGCACGACGTCGATGCCCAGCTCGCGCAGGTGCGCCTCCGGCCCCAGACCCGAGCGCATCAGCACGGCCGGCGAACTAATGGCGCCGCACGACAGCACGATGCGTTCGCCCTCGACGACCTGCACACCCCCACCGGACTCCACCTCCACACCGGTCGCGCGGTGGCCGTCCGTGATTATGCGGCGGATGTGGCAGTCGCCCCGCACGGTCAGGTTGAGCCGATGCCGCGCCGGCTCCACGTAGCAGATGGCGACGCTCATCCGCTGGCGGCCCTGCTTGTTCATCGGGTGCGCCGCCAGGCCCGTTGAACCGGGGTCGTTGTTGTCCTTCGCCTCCGGATAGCCCAGCGCGCGCATCGTCTTCATGAAGGCGGCCTGCACCGGCGCCAGTTCGTCCTCGCGATAGCGGCGGATCGGCAGCGGGCCGTTGCGCCCGTGGAAATCGTCATCGAAGTCCTGGTCGGACTCAAGCCGGCGGAAGTACGGCAGCACCTTCTCCCACGACCACTGGTCGTTGCCCAGTTCGGCCCACTCGTCGTAGTCCTCCGGCGTGCCGCGTAGGGCGATCGCGGTGTTGACGGTCGATGAGCCGCCGACGACGCGCCCGGCGGGGTACGGCGCGACCCGGCCGCCGATCGACGTCTCGACCTCGTAGTGCCAGTCGTGGGCGTAGTAGGAGTTGTCGTTGCCGTTCAGCAGGTCATACGGCATCTGTTCGGTGGTCGGATAGTAAGGTCCGGCTTCGAGCAGCAACACCGAGCGCTTGGGGTCCTCCGAAGCGCGCACCGCCGTCACGGCACCCGCCGCCCCCGCTCCAATCACGATGATGTCGTATTTCATGGCGCAACTCCTTTGCCGGGCATGGTATCGGCGGCGGCCGTTACGAGCATGTGCCGGATGGCCGGTGCCGCCCATTGGCCGTCGCCGCCGCAGGCCGTAGGATGTGGCCAACCCCTCCGCCAGGCAGAGCAGGATGCAGATGAACCCCCGACACGACCTCTACTGCGACCGCAGCCACACCCCCCGCCAGCGATGCAACGGCGCCCTCGCCAACGCCCGGATCTCGGAAGGGTTGAATCCGCGCGCGCCCGAACAGCCGCAGCCGTCGTCCGAGCCCACACCGAACGACGCACTCGCGGCGATCCCACCGTCGACGAACGGCGCGCCGCACACCGAAGAACCGCAGCCCGACGCCACGCGCGACGCCGTCGCCACGGCCGAGGTGCCGGAGCCGACGGTCTACGTCACGCGCGAATGGGGCAAGACCGCCGCCGCAGTCGAGGAGGCGCACCGCCCCTCACGCCCGCCGGCGCCCACCGAGCGCCGGCGCAGCCCCGGCCCGGCGATCGCGCTGTTCGGCGGCGTCATCAGTCTGATGCTGCTCGTGGTGGTCGTGGCGCGGAAGCGATCGCGCAAGAGTCCACAGTAGACGGTTGCCAGTTCTCGCGCCCGGCGAACTACCAACTACGAACTACGAACTCCAAAACGCCGGCAAGTAGGCTCGGTGTACGGCCAGCACATCGTCCAGGAACGCCCCCGCGGCGCGGGCGCTGTGCACGCACGGGTCGATCAGCAGCGCCTGCAGCGCGAGGTCGCGCGAACCGGTGACAGCCGCCTCGACTGCCAGTTCCTGGATCGCGATCTCCTGCCGCACCATCGCCGCGACCGGCGTCGAGAGGCGGCCGACCTGCACGCCGCGGAAGCCGCCGTCTTCGATCATGCCCGGCACTTCCACGACTGAATCGCGGTCGAGGTTCTCCACGTAGCCGTGGTTCGGGATGATGAACGACGGCCGCCGCAGCGACCGTCCGGAGATCAGCGCCGCCATGATCTGCGTGCACCCGTGCCCGAGCCGCGACTCGCGCGAAGGCTTCGCCAGCAGCGACGCGACGGACTTTGTGCCCGCCGCCCACGCGTCGAGGTTCTGGTTCGCCAGCACACGGTCCTGCGCGTAGGCATCGAAGTCGTAGCCCTCCGTGCCGATGGACTCCGCCGCCCAGCCGATGTATTCGCCGACATGGTTGTCGCCGGTCGTCGGAAAGACGCCGAAGCGGTCGAACAGCAGGGTGCAGAGCCGCCACTTCTCCGGCGGGTCGTCGCCGAGGCGCTCCCGCAGCGCCGGCAGCAGGTCGCGTCCGGAGCTGCGCTCGGTAAGCGACGTCGTCCACACGAAATGATTGACACCGGCGCCACGCAGGTCCACCTCGTCACGCGGCATGTCGAGCATCTCCGCGACGAACTGCACCGTCTCGGCAACGCCGTGGCAGAGGCCGATGCTGCGCACGCTCGTGTAGCGGTGAATCGCCAGGCAGATGCGGTTCTCGGGGTTCGTGTAGTTGAGCAGCAGCGCCTGCGGCGCGAGCCGCTCGACATCCTTCGCGATCGCGAGCATCGGCGGGACGGAGCGCAGCGTGTGTGACAGCCCGCCGGGGCCGCCATTCTCGCTCAACACGCTCGGAAAGCCGTGTTTCAGCGCCAATTCGTGGTCCTTCTTCCATGTCGCGTCTCGGTCGCGGGCGATCGAGGTCACGACGTAGTCCGCGCCCGGCAGCGCTTCGATGCGCTCGGTCGTCGTACGCAGAGTCACGTCCCAGCCGCTCGCCTCGTTCAGCCGCTCGGCAAGCCCGCCCATGCGGCGCAGGACTTCCGGGCTGAGGTCGACGAGCCAGAGTTCCGCGCCGCGCAGTTCCGGCGTCTGGTACACGTCACGCAGCAGCTCCACGCCGAACACAAGGCTCCCCACACCGATCGCGACGATCTTGGTCATGATGACGCTGTCTCCATCTGCACAACGCTTCCCGCATCGAACCGCGCGCGCACGTCGGCCGCCGCGCGCAGACCGGACGTGAGCGCCGCCTCCGTGTACGGACCGACGAGATAGTCTCCGGCGAAGAACACGCGGTCGCTGCGCTGACGCCGCTCCTTGAACGCCGCCAGCGAGCGGATGTAGCCGGGATAGAATTGCGGCACCAGCTCCGGCCATCGATGCACGGCGTGGCCTTCTGTCTTGTCCAGCCCACGAAGCGGCAGCTTGCGCAGCTCGCCGTGCAGCGCCTCGACGACGTCGGCGTCCGGCCGCCCCATCAGCTCGACGGCGTACTCCTCGCTGAACGCGCAGTTGAACAGCGTCTTGCCCGGCGGCACGGCGCCCTCCTTCGGGTTTTCCAGCGCCAGCCCGTAGAGCCGCACGCCCTCCCGCCGCGGGATGCCCAAGCCGTAGATGCCGGGGTCAGCCTCGGGCGTCGAGGTCATCACGAAGACGATGATGCTCGACGCATAGCGCACGCCATCGAAGAAACGGCGCTCCTCGGGCGTCAGCGTTGCGCAAAGCCGCGCCACGTGGTTGCCCGGCGTGGCGATGATCGCGGCGTCGGCCACCAGCACTTCGCCACTCGCAAGCGTCACCGCCGCGCCGTCGTCGGACTGAGCCACGCGCGCGACTTCAACGCCCGTCCGGACGCGCAGGCGCGCCGCGAGCGTCTGCGTGAGCAGCCCATTGCCGCCCTCAAATGCGCTGAGACGGAATCCGGAGAACATGTAGTGGATCGTCGCGAGCACGAACGCGCGCGACAGGTTCTCCGGCAGCACCGTGAACGTCGATGCGAACGGCGGCTCGATGAGATAGTCCAGCACCTCGCGGCCGAAGCGGCGCAGCGCCCAGTCTTGCGCGCTGGCATCGTCGATCGGCGCGGCCCGCTCGATCTCGTAGAAGTCGAGCATGTGCCGCGTGCGGCGCAGGTCGTTGAGGAGCAGCGGCAAACGCAACTTGCTGGACCAGCGCAGGTCGCGCGCCTTCAGGATCGCCTTCAGGCCGGCGTAGTCGGAACTGACGAACTTCCCGTCACGCAGCACCGCGCCGCGGCCGGTGCGCAGACGCCGCACCTGCGCCTTCAGCCCAAGCTCATCGACCAGCGTCCGCATGTTCCGGTAGCTGCTGGCGATGAACTGCGCCCCGCGGTCGACGACGAAGTCGCCGTGCCGCTCGCTGCGCATGCGGCCGCCGGCCGTCGCCTCGCGCTCCAGCACCTCGACGTCGAACCCGTCCTTCTGCAACGTGTACGCCGCCGTGAGCCCGGCAATCCCACCGCCCACGACGATAACCGAGCGCTTCTCCATGCGGCTAATGTAGGCGCAGTCACGGCTACGGGCTAGAGGCTGATGAGGATCCGGTCAGACGAACAGGTACGACGTGGCGTGGTCGATCATCTCGAACAACTGCTGCGGGTACAGGCCGACGTAGAACACGCCCACCATCAGCAGCGCCGCCATGCCGTTCATGAGCAGCGGCACGCTGAGCGCGCCCTCTCCCTCGGCGGGGGCGCTGACGAACGCCTGCTTCATCACCTGCAGGTAGTAGTACAGCGAGACCACGCTCGTCACCACGCCGATCGCCGCCAGCCACAGGTAGCCCGCATCTGTGACGGCCTGGAACAGGATGAACTTCGTGACGAACCCGGCGAACAGCGGCAGGCCGGCGAGCGAGAACAGCGCGCCGGCGAGGACGCCGGCGAGCAGCGGCGCGCGCTCGCGCATGCCGCGGAAGTCTTCGATCTCTTCCTTCCCGGTCATGTTGTACCAGGCGATGATGACGACGAAGATCGCCATGTTCGACACCATGTAGCCCGTAAGATGCAGCACGAGCGCCGACGCGGTGTCGTGCGACAGCCCGGCGATCCCCATCAGCATGTAGCCGACCTGCCCGATCGACGAGTACGCCATCAGCCGCTTGATGTTGTGCTGCTGCAATGCGACCAGGTTGCCCAGGATCATCGTCGCGGCGGCGATGCCGGCGATCATCCAGCTCCAGTCGTCGTGCACGACCTGGAAGGCGCCGCTGAACAGCCGCAGCAGCAGCACGAAACCCGCCGCCTTGGACGTCGTCGACAGGTACGCGGTGATCGCGATCGGCGCGCCCTCGTAGGCGTCCGGCGTCCACATGTGGAACGGCACCGCGGCAACCTTGAAGCCCAGCCCGGCGATGATCAGCACCATCCCCATCAGCAGCGCCCAGCTGTAGCTCGCGGTGCCCTCCGCCAGCGCCGCGGAAATGTCGGGGTAGTACGTCGAGCCCGTGACGCCGTAGATCAGGCTCATTCCGTACAGGAACATGGCCGATGCGAACGCGCCCAGCAGCAGGTACTTGAGTCCCGCCTCGTTGGAGCGGCGGTCGAACTTGGCATATGAGACGAGGATGTAGAGGCTGAAGCTGAGCAGCTCCAGCGAGAGGTATGCCGTCATCAGCTCGCGCGACGCTGCCATGCCGATCGCGCCGATCGTCGAGAGGATGATCAGCGCGTAGTACTCGCCGGGGTGGCGCAGCTTGTCCTCGACGAGCTTGCCCGACGCCAGGCAGACGACCGCGCCGATCGCCATGAAGAACACGCGGAAGTACGTCGTGAAGTTGTCGATGGCGATGATCCGCGCGAAGTTGGTCTGATCGTCCACCCACGCCAGCGAAACGCAGGCCGTCGCCGCAAGTCCGAGCGCGGCCACGTAGGACAGCCACGACTTCCGCATTTGCGGCACGAACAAGTCGAGCGCCATCACCAGCACCACGACCCCCGCGAGGATGAACTCCGGGATGAACAGCGTGTAGTCGAAGTTCAGCTCGTTCATGTAACTCCCGGCAGCAGTCGCACGCTCTCCTGGATGCGGTCGATGAACGGCGCGGGCCACAGGCCCATCCACAACATCGCCCCGAGCAACAGCACGGCCGTCCCGCGCTCCAGGTACGTCATTTCCTTCAGGTCGACCCATCGCTCATTGAACGTGCCGAAGAACGTCCACGTCCACATGCGCAGGATGTACACCGCCGTCATCATCGCGGCGAAGATGCCCAGCGCGCCCGCCCAGGGGTACGTCCTGAACGTGCCGACGAAGATGTTGAACTCCGCCACGAAGCCCGCCAGCCCGGGTAACCCGAGCGATGCCAGCCCGGCAACGCCGAAGAAGAACACGAACAGCGGCATCTTGTTCACCAGGCCGCCGAACAGCCGCATGTCGCGCGTGTGCGCCTGGTCGTACACCGACCCCACCATTGCGAAGAAGAGGGCCGTCATGACGCCGTGCGCGAACATCTGCAGCACCGCGCCGTTGACGCCGATCACGTTCATCGTCGCCAGCCCCATCAGCACGAGGCCCATGTGGCTCACCGATGAGTACCCGATCATGTACTTGAAGTCGCGCTGCGCCGTCGCCGCGAACGCACCGTAGACGACGTTGCACGTCGCCAGCACCATCAGCCCCGGCATCCAGAACGTCGCGCCCGCCGGCAGCAGCTGGATGCCGAGCCGGATGATGCCGAACGCGCCGAGCTTCATCAGCACGCCTGCGTGCAGCATCGACACGGCCGTCGGCGCCGAAACGTGGCCGTCGGGCGACCACGTATGGAACGGCCACAGGCCGGCCAGCACGCCGCAGCCGATGAGGAAGAGCGGGAAGACCAGCTTCTGGAAGTTCTCGTCGAACTGGTACGCGTACAGCGTCTGCAGGTCGAAGGTGCCCTGCCCGGCTTCGTTGAACACCGCGAAGATGCCGATGAAGATGAGGATCGAAGCCGCGACCAGCATGATCGTCAGCTTCATCGCGCTGTATTCCTTGGTCCGCGCGAACGTCTCGAACACGCTGCTCGATCCCCACACGGCGATCAGCAGGTACATCGGCAGCACGGCGACTTCGTACCAGAAGAAGAAGAAGAAGAGGTCCAGCGACTCGAACGTCCCGTAAACGCCCGACACCAGCACCCAGAACAGAATGAAGAAGTCCTTGTTGTGGTGCTCGATCTTCCACGAGATCAGCGCGCCGCCGAACGCCACCACGCCCGTCAGCAGCACCATCGGCGCGGCGATGCCGTCGATGCCGAACGTCAGCGAGATGCCGTGCGGGCCGAGGAACGCCACGTCGTGCAGCCAGTCGATGCGTTTGAAGAACTGGTAGCCGCCGCCCTGGTCGACCTCGTACGCGAAGAAGACATACGTCGAGATGGCGAAGAGCGCCGCGCCAACCGCCGCGCTCAGCACGCGGACGACGTCCTTGCGGTTATCCGGGACGAAGACGAGCACAGCCGCTGCGACGAGCGGTATCAGGATGGTGGCGATAAGCCAGTAACCCGAATGCATCTTGCTCCTTCGTCAGCCCGCACTGGCGGGCGGCGCTTATCCCCGATACCCGAACGCGACGATCGCGATTACGACCACGCCGACGACGATCGCCAGCGCGTAGTTCGGCATCTTGCCTGTCTGCGTGTACTTCCCGAGCCAGCCCAGGAACGAGGTCGCTTCGCCCGTCCCGTTCACGCCCGAGTCGTTCACCACCGCGCGGTCGAACCACGCGACGACCTGACCCGCCGCCAGCACGACGTAGTTGATGCCGAGCTGGTACGCCTCATCGATGTAGAAGCGGTTGAGCAGCAGACGGTACGTGAACGGCGAGAACGCGGCCGCGCGCTTCGACAGCTTCGCGTCCCCGCCCCAGATGGCGAGCCCGCCGCCGAGCCCCACCGCCACGAGCACGACCGATAGGATTGACATGCCCCAGTCGACGCTGAACTCTTCCGGCCCCTCGGCCAGGTTGTAGACGAATCCCAGCCAACCGCTGTGGAAGCCCAGCGCCTTGCCGACACCCTCGAACACCACGAAGCCGCTGACCGTGGCGAGCACCGCCAGCAGCACCAGCGGCATCGTCATGTTGGGCGCGGATTCGTGCGCGTGCTCGAAGACGTGCTTGTCCTTCGGCTCGCCGAAGAACGTAAGCAGCACAACGCGCGCCATGTAGAGCGCCGTTATCGGCAGCGTCACCAGCGTCGTGATCAGGATGAACGTGCTCAGGTGGCTGTGCCGCAGGCCGACCAGGATCTCGTCCTTGGCCCAGAAGCCGCTGAGCGGCACCAGGCCCGCCATCGCCAGCGCGCCGATGGCGAAGACGGGCGCTGTGATTGGCAGCTTGCCCCAGAGCCCGCCCAGCTTGTCGACCTCCTGCTGCTCCGTCGCGTGGATGACCGAACCGCAGCTGAGGAAGAGCAGCGCCTTGAAGAAGGCGTGCGCGAACAGGTACAGCATCGCCGCGCCGACGGCGCCGGCGCCGAGCGCGACCATCATCAGCCCCAGGCTGTTCAGCGTCGAGTACGCGACCACGCGCTTGATGTCGCGCTGCGCCAGACCCATGAGCGCCGACAACACGGTCGTGATCAGGCCGATGCCGGCGATCAGCTCCGGCATGCGGTCCACCGCCTCGAACAGCGGCAGCATGCGCGCGACGAGGTAGACGCCGGCCACGACCATGGTGGCGGCGTGGATGAGCGCCGACACCGGCGTCGGGCCTTCCATGGCATCGGGCAACCAGACGTGCAGCGGGAACTGCGCCGACTTGCCGCAGGCCCCCGCGAAGATGCAGATCGCCGCCGCGGTCAGCCACGCCGTATCGATGTGGCCGCCCTCGGCCATCTCCAGCAGCTCGTGGATGTTGAAGGTGTGCGCCTGCGTGAACAGGATGATGATCCCGATCAGCAGCCCCACGTCGCCGATACGGGTGGTGATGAACGCCTTCTTCGCCGCCTCGGCCGCCGACGGCTTGTCGTTGTAGTAGCCGATCAGCAGCATGGAGCAGAGCCCCACAATCTCCCACGACGCGTACAGCAGCAGCAGGTTGTCGGCCACCACCAGCGCCAGCATCGACGCGACGAAGAGCGACACGATGCCGAAGAACCAGCCGTAGCGCCGGTCGCCGTGCATGTAGCCGGTGGAGTAGATCATCACCAGCAGCGCGATCAGCGTGACGCAGAACAGCATCACCAGCGTGATCTGGTCGATGTACGTGCCGATGCGGATGTCCATGTAGCCGGGGATGACGAACCACTCCCAGCTGCGGGCGTGGCCGGTGAACTCGCCGGCGCCGATCGCATCGGCCATGTCCTTGCCGATCGCGATCGTCAGCGCGAACGCCGTCGCCATCAGGCCGATAGCCAGCCAGTCGCCTTTGCGCGGGAGCCAGGGGCTGACGAGCAGGAGGATGACGAAGCCGGCCGCCGGCAGCACCGGCAGGACCCACGCGTCGCCCATATCAAATCCGAAGATGGCTCGCCCCTTCTACTTCACAAACGCTACCCGCTCACCACTTGAGCGAGTCGATCTCGTCCACCATCGCCGTGCCGCGGTTCCTGAACACGCGCAGTACGATCCCCAGCGCCAGGCCGACCTCGGCCGCCGCTATCGTGATCACGAACACGGCGAAGATGATCCCCACAAACAGCGACGGCGCGGTGTAGACCGCGAACGCCACCATGTTGATGCTCACCGCGTTCAGCATGAGCTCGACCGACATCAGGATCAGGATTGCGTTGCGCCGCGCCAGCACTCCGTACACGCCTATCGAGAACAGCGCCGCGCTCAGCACGAGGAAGTTCTCCAGCGGGACGCCCTGGGCGACGACTTCCACCTAGCGCTCCCCTTCTTCCTGCATGGCGATCACGATCGCGCCGACCAGCGCCACCAGCAGCACGCCGGAGGCGATCTCGAACGGGACGGCCCAGCGGTTGAACAGCGCCTCGCTGATCGTCTCGAACGGCACCACGGTCAACTCGTTGACGTCGCGCGGCCACTCGGTGTCGCGCAACATGGCAGCCAGCGCGCCGAACAGCGTCAGCGCGGCGACGGCGGCCAGTGGTTTCTGGTCGCCGTCGAGGTGCTGCTTCAGCTCCTTCACGCGCGTCAGCATGAGCGCGAACAGCACAAGCACGGTGACAGCACCGCCGTAGATCAGCACCTGTACCAGCGCCAGGAACTCCACCGACAGCAGGATGTAGACGCCCGCGACGCCCATCAGCGACACGATGAGGCAGAGCGCCGCGTACACGACGTTGCGCACCAGCACCACGCCCAGCGCGCCCGCGATCACCGTCGCCGCCATGATGTCGAAGAATACTTGCGTCATGCTCTGAGCCCGGGCTCCACTTTCTTCGCCTTCGACTGCGACAGCAGCCCGTCAAGGTCCATCACGAGCCGCGAGCGGTCGTACCGCGACAGCTCGTGCCCCGCCCACGTGTTGTTCATTCCGATCGCCTCGAAGTTGCACACCTCGACGCAGATGTTGCAGCGCATGCAGCGACCGTAGTCGATCCAGAACTCGTCGATGATCTTTCGGCGCTTGCTCTCGCCGGTCGCGTGCTTCGGGTTGTCCTTCATGACGACCGTCATGCACTCGACCGGGCACGCCCGCTCGCAGGCGTGACAGCCGGTGCAGAACGGCTCGTCGTGCTCCTCGTCCCAGATCAGGATGGGAAAGGCGCGGTCGCGGTTCGGAAGGTCGCGGTGCACCAGCGGGTATTGCACCGTCACCGGCTTACGAAGGGCGGCGCGCACCGTCATGCCGAAGCTCTTCACGATGCCCAGCATCAGACCACACTCCTCGCCGGCTCGGCGCTGCTGAACATCTGGAGCGGCTTCCTCGGCGTCGTGCGCACCGACCGATACACCAGCGTCACCAGCGCGACCGCGCCGGCGCCCGAGGTCACCAGCAGGAACACGTCCGGCAGATCATAGACGATGACCAGACCATTGAAGAAGATCTGGACGAGAGCAAACGGGATGAGCACTTTCCACGCGTACGTCATCAGTTGGTCCACCCGCAAACGCGGCAGCGTCGCGCGGATCCACACGTAGAAGACCACGAAGATGCTCATCTTCGTGATCGTCAGCAGCAGCTGGTAGCCCCAGCCGATGTCGCGCCCGAACGGCCACTCCCAGCCACCGAGGAACACGAATGCCCCGAGCAGGCTGAAGACGTACATGTTGACGTACGACGTGAGCTGGAACATCGACCAGCGGATGCCGCTGAACTCGATGAACACGCCGCCCGCCACTTCCGACTCTCCCGTCGGGATGTCGAACGGCTGCCGCTCAAGCTCGGCGATCGAAGCCGTCAGGAAGATCAGGAAGCCCAGCGGCTGCCAGACGATAAGCGGCACCTTGTCCTGGAACAGGATGATGGCGTAGACGTCCGCCGAGTGCGTCACCATCACCAGGCCGACCATCGCGAGGATCAGCGGGATCTCGTACGAAATGAGCTGCGCCGCGGCGCGCATGCCGCCCAGGAGCGCGTACTTGCTGTCCGAGCCCCACCCCGCCATCAGGAATCCGATGAACGAGAGCCCGGAGACCGACAGCAGGTAGATGAGGCTCAGCGGCAGCGAAGCAATGAGCCAATCCGCCGTGAACGGCACCGCGACGAACGCCAGGAACGCCGGCACGAAGATGCCGAACACCGCAACCTCCCAGGCGATCGGGTCGGCGGTCGCGGGGCGAAGGTCTTCCTTCGTCAGCAGCTTGAGCATGTCGGCGATCGGCTGGAGCAAGCCGAAGGGGCCCGCGCGGTTCGGACCGAGGCGCTGCTGGATCCGCGCGACGATCTTGCGCTCGTACCACGTCGCGTAGGCGACGCCCACCGTCATCAACAGCGTGATGACGAACAGCCCCAGGCCGGCGCTCACGGCCGGCTGGCTGATATCGATTGAAGGCGCGGAAAGCAGCATCTTCCCCTACCGGTCCACACAGCCGAGCACGATATCCATCGAGCCCAGGATCATCACGGCGTCCGCAAGGAATTGACCGATCGTCATCTCCCGCAGAGCCGACAGGTTGCAGAACGACGGCGAGCGCATCTTCATGCGGTACGGCTTATCGCCGCCTTTCGACACCAGGTACACGCCCCACTCGCCGCGCGGAGATTCAACCTTCGTGTAGACCTCTCCCGGAGGCGTCCGCAGGCGCCGCGGCATCTTCTCGGGCACGATCGGCCCTTCCGGCGGCAGCTGCTCCAGCGCCTGCTCGATGATCGAAACCGACTGGCGCATCTCCTCGAGCCGCACCAGGTAGCGGTCGTACACGTCGCCATAGTTACCGACGGGGATCTGGAACTTGAAGCGGTCGTAGACCGAATACGGCTCATCGCGCCGCAGGTCCCAGTTCACGCCCGAAGCGCGCAGCAGCGGGCCGCTCATGCCGTTCGCGATCGCCTGCTTCGCCGTGAACGCGCCGATGTTCTGGCAGCGCGCCATGAAGATCTCGTTGTGCGTCATCAGGTCATCAAGGTCCCTGATGCCCTGCTGGGTCCCGCGCAGCACCTCGTGGACGCGCTGCGTGAAGTTGTCGGTCACTTCCCACGCCAGCCCGCCGACGCGGAAGTACGCGTACATCAGCCGGTCGCCGGACACTTCCTCGAACACGTCCTGCAGCGCCTCGCGCTCGCGGAACGCGTACGTGAAGCTCGTCCCGAACAGGCCGGAGTCGATGCCGAACGCACCCATGAACATGAAGTGGCTGCTCAGCCGGTTCATCTCGGTCAGGATCACGCGGATGTATTCGGCGCGCTCCGGCACCTCGATGCCCATCAGGCGCTCGACCGCCATCACGTACGCAAGTTCGGCCGAGAACTGGGCCAGGTATTCGGTGCGGTCCGCGAAGCCGATGCCCTGGCGAAAGTCCATTGCCTCCATCAGCTTCTCGCCGCCCCGGTGCATGTAGCCGATGTGCGGCGTGACGTCGACGACCTTCTCGCCATCGACGACGAGCACCATGCGGAAGACCCCGTGCGTGCTCGGGTGCTGCGGGCCCATGTTGATGGCCATATCGACGACTTCGAGCGCGTGGTCTTGTTCGAGCACCATCGCTACTCCTCGCCTTCGCCCGCGCCATCGCGCAGGTTCTCGCCCTGCCACTCCTCGATCTCCTGCAGGGGGTTGTCCTTGCGAAGCGGGAAGTGGTCGGTCATGTCGTCCGGAAGCAGCAGCGGCACCAGGTTGTGGTGCCCGGCGAAGTTGATGCCGAACATGTCGCGCGTCTCGCGCTCGTGCCAGTCGGCAGCCGGATACAGCGCCGTCACCGACGGCACCGTGGGATCGTCGTAGCCCACCCGCGTCTTCACGGTCAGCGCATGGAACTTGCTGAACGACCAGAGGTGGTACACGACCTCCAGCCCCTCTTCCTGCCAGTCAACGCCCGACAGGCAGCGCAGGTAATCGAGGCTCAGGCGCGCGTCATCGCGAGCGGCGGTCATCACCGCGACCAGGTCGTCGCGCGACACCTCCACGGCCACCGACTCGCCGCGCGTGCCGGGCACCATGTACGCCGTCATCGCCACACCCGGCGCGGCCGCGGCCAGCGTCTCGTTGATGCTGCCCGCAGGCGGCGCGACGCGGGGCGCTTCCTTCGGCTCGGCTTCCTTCGCCGGCCGTGCCGGACGCTCGGCTGCCGCCTTCGCGGCGGGCTTCTCGGCCGCTGCCTCGGGGGATGGCGGAGTCGCCGGCGCCTCGCCGGCGCCGCCCTCTGCTTCCTGCTCCTGCCCGTCCGGAAGCGTCATCTACCTGCCGCGCTCCTCCATGATCTTCTTCTGCAGCGCCAGGAACCCATCGAGCAGCGCCTCCGGCCGCGGAGGGCAACCCGGCACGTACACGTCCACCGGGATGATCTTGTCGACGCCCTGCAGCACGCGGTCGTAGCGGGTGTACGGCCCGCCATTCGTCGCGCACGCGCCCATCGAGATCACCCACTTGGGGTTCGGCATCTGCTCGTACAGCAGCTTCACAGCCGGCGCCATCTTCTTCGTCACGGTGCCCGACACGATCATCACGTCCGACTGCCTCGGCGAAGGCCACGGCACGATGCCGAAGCGGTCGAGGTCGTGGTTCGGCATGAACGTCGCGATCATCTCGACCGCGCAGCAGGCCAGCCCGAACGTCATCGGCCAGAGCGACGACTCGCGGCACCCCGCAAGCAGCAGGTCAACGGGCATCTGCATGATGCCCGGCAGCCCCTGCCGGTAGAGCGGCGTGCCGGGCGTGAACGGCGCCGGTGTCAGGAGCTCCTGCTCGCGCTCGATACCGGTTTGCGCGCGCTCGGGCACCCCTGCCGGGGCGCTTTCGACCTTCTCTGGCGTGGAGGTCGTGACTTCGCTGGCTATCTGTGCCATTGCAGGACCCCCTTCTTCCACGCGTACCCCAGGCCCGCCGCCAGGATGCCGATGAACACGACCATCTCCCAGAACGCGGTCTTCCCCGCGGCCGAGAGCGTCACCGCCCACGGGAACAGGAACACCGCCTCAACATCAAAGATAAGGAAGAGGATGGCGAAGAGGTAGAACCGGACGTGGAATTGTGAGCGCGTCTGCCCGATCGGCAGCATGCCGCACTCGTAGGAGACGGACTTGCCCTTCTCCTTCGAGAACGGCGCGAGGAGCCGGGCCGCAATCAGCGCCGTGGCCACGAGGAGGAACCCTATGATCACCGCCAGGAAGACGGCGAGGTAGTTGTCGAGCAGAGCCTGGAACGGCAAGCGATCCTCTCCCGCCCGGACGGCATTTGGTGCGCGCGAACATCATCCGTTGCGCGAAACACCTATTGCCCAGGTTCGCGCGAATCGTAACAACGCGATCCTTGTAAGTCAATTCACAATCGGCTTCCGGCGGCACACGTCGACGCAGCCGGGGAACGCCACCAATCCATGCTTGTATACTGCGCAGCGCAACGCCCGGAGGACGTGCGTCGCGGGAGAACGGAGGACCTTCATGGAACGATACGTCTCGGCGGCGGCGGCGCTGGCCGTCATGCTGGGCGCCGCGCTCACATTCAGCAACGCGAGTCCGGCTTTGGCCGGCAACGGCGCTTCGATCTCCGGCTTCGTCTACGAGGACCTCAACAACAACGGGGTCAAGGAAGCGGGAGAGCCTGGCATCGCCGGCGTCACCATCACGCTCAGCGGCGACGAGGGGGCCGTCACAGCCACGACCGCCAGCGGCGCCTATACGTTTGACCTCACCCAGAGCGGCGGCTGCTGCACGTACACGGTCACGGAGACGCAGCCAGCCGGGTTCGCCGACGGCATCGACACGATCGGGGTCGGCGCTGGCAGCCCGGGCACCCTCGGCAATGACGTGTTCACCGATATCGACATCGACCAGGACACCGCAACGGACTACAACTTCGGCGAGCTGGGGCCTACCACGCCAACCCCGCAGCGGACGCTCAAGACGCACACGCCGACGGTGACGCCAACGGCGCCGCCGAGCACGGCCACACCAACGGCGGTTCCCGCGACATCGGCGCCGCAGCCTTCGCCGGTGGGCGGCGCGGGCGGCCAGGTCCGTGCACCCGACACCGGTACGGGTAGCAGCCGGCCCTACACGACGAAGACCAGGTTCCTGTTCGCGGCGCTCGCGTTGTTGGCCACCGGGGGCATCCTCGCCGGGCGGGGCGCGTGGCAGCGGACACGGCGCCAGCGGTAGGAGCAAGCAGCGCAACCAGTACGATTCGGGAACCACCGCGATTGACGCGGTGGTTCCCGTGCGTCACACACAGGCTTGACGCGGCGCGCTCAGCGCCGCTATGCTCGGAGCACAACAGAAGATGTCTCGGTGAGGTCGCGGCGAAGCCGGTGAGATGCCGGCGCTGTCCCGCAACTGTATCCCTCGTGCGCACGAGGGGAGCCAGGTCGACCGCCCCCACCGCCGTCGCAAGCCTTTCGAGGACAAGGGCGCGGGGCACTCGGAACCGGTTCGAGCCCCTGTCTTTGAAGGCAGGGGTTTTTCGTTTGCCGGCCGCCGCCGTCCGGCGTAAAGAAGGAGTGACCGTGAACAGGACCTGGATGCGCCCTCTCGTCGCGATGCTTGCCGCCGCCCTGCTGGTCGCCGGCGCAGCGTGCGGGAGCGACAGCAAGAAGGACGAATCGAAGGCCACCGCCTTCGCCGACGATCCAACGCCGATCACAGGCATCTCGCCGCTGCCGAACTACCCGGTCACCGCGCAGCGCAGCGATGGCAAGACGCTGACCGTCGCCCAGGCGCCGAAGCGCATCATCTCGCTCTCGCCCGGCGCGACGGAGATCATCTTCGCCCTCGGCGCCGAGAAGTCGCTCGTGGCCGTCGACAAATATTCAGACTTCCCCGAAGGCGCCAAGAACTTCCCGGAGAAGGTCGACGCCTTCGAGCCGAACATCGAGGCGATCGCCGCCCTCAAGCCCGACCTCGTGATCGTCGCCTCCGATACGGCGGGCCTCGTGGCCAAGCTCGATGAGCTGAAGGTCCCGGTGTACTACGCCGACATCGACAAGGACATCCGGACGTTCAACGACGTCTTCGGACAGATTCGCCTGCTCGGCCAGATCACCGATACCGACGCCAAAGCGCTGGACCTCATCAAGAGCCTCAGCGAGCGCGTCAACAAGATCGAAGTGTCGATGCAGGCCCTGCCCTCGCAGGCCGCGCCTAACGTCTACCACGAACTCGATTCGACGTACTACAGCGCCTCGGACAACACCTTCGTCGGCGACATCTACCGGATCCTCAAGCTCAAGAACATCGCCGGCGATGGCGGCGGCGTCGAGTACCCGCAGTTGACCCAGGAAGCGATCATCGCCGCGAACCCGCGGATCATCGTGCTGGCCGATGAGGCATTCGGCGTGACGATCGAGTCGGTGAAGGCGCGGCCCGGCTGGGGCGCCATTACGGCCGTGCAGAACAACAAGATCTTCGCGATCGACCCCAACATCATCAGCCGCCCCGGCCCGCGCATCGTCGACGCGCTGGAGCAACTCGCGAAGGACGTGTATCCCCAGAGGTTCGAGTAGCGATGCAACTCGCGCGCCCCCGCAGCGCACGCAGGCCCGCAGCGGCAACCGGCGACCCCGCGCTCGTGACGTGGAGCAACCTGGCGCCGACGTACGCGCTGGCGGCGCTCGCGACGCTCGCCGTCGCGCTCTTCGCCATCAGCTGGGGCACGGTGCACATCGCCCCGCCGACCACGCTCGGGATCCTCGCCGGCCACCTGCCGTTCGTCTCGACAGGCGAGCACAGCGCGACGGCCGACGCCATCATCTGGCAGGTGCGCGCACCACGCGTCGTGCTGGCGGGGCTCGTCGGCGCGACGCTGGCGTTCTCCGGCGCGGCGTACCAGGGCGTGTTTCGCAACCCCCTCGCCGAGCCGTACCTGCTCGGCGTCGCTTCCGGCGCCGCCGTCGGCGCAACGCTCATCCTCATCTCGCCGATGCTCGTCGCCGCGTGGGTGTTCAGCCCGCTGCCGCCCGCCGCGTTCGCCGGCGCGCTGATCGCCGTGGCGGCCGCCTACACGCTCGCCCGCGTCAACCGGCGCGTCGCCACGACGTCTTTGATCCTCAGCGGCGTGGCCGTGTCGTCGGTCTGCACGTCGCTCGTCACGTACCTGATGCTGATGTACAACACGCGGACGCTCGCCATCCTCAACTGGATCCTCGGCGGCTTCAACACCGCGTCGTGGGAGAAGGTGGCGATCGGCGCACCGTACATGATCGTCGCCGGAGCGCTGATCCTGCCCTACGCGCGCCTGCTCAACGTGATGCAGTTGGACGAGGACGAAGCGCGGCAACTCGGCGTCAACGTCGAGCGCGTAAAGCTGATCATCCTTGCGCTGGCGTCGCTGGCGACCGCGGCAGCAGTCGCCGTGAGCGGGCTGATCGGCTTCGTGGGGCTGGTGGTGCCGCACACCGTCCGCATGATCTGGGGGCCGGACTACCGCCGCGTTCTGCCGCTCTCCGGCTTCGTCGGCGCGGCGTTCCTCATCCTGGCCGACGTCGTCGCGCGGAGCATCGATCCCGGCTACGAAGTGCCGATCGGCGTCGTCACGGCGCTCGTCGGCACCCCCTTCTTCCTGTATCTGCTGCGGCGGCAATCCCGGCCGGCGTTCGGAGCCGCCTGATGCTTTCGATTCGAGGACTCCACGCCGGCTACCCCTCGCGCCCCGTCCTGCGCGGCATCGACCTCGATGCGGCGCGCGGCGAAATGCTGGCGGTCATCGGCCCGAACGGCTGCGGCAAGACGACGCTGCTGCGCGCCGTGGCAGGGATGCTGCCGGCCGACGCGGGCGAGATCACGGTCGCCGGCGCGCCGGTCCGTGCCGCGAGCGCGGCCGCCATGGCGCGACGCGTCGCCGCCGTCACGCAGTCCGTCACCCTGCCGCAGGGCTTCACCGCGTTCCAGGTGGCGCTTATGGGGCGCACGCCGCACCTGCGCCTGCTCCAGTCGGAGGGACGCCACGACGTCGAGATCGTGCGCGCAGCGATGCAGCGCGCCGACTGCTGGCAACTCCGCGAGCGGCCCGTCGAGGAGCTGTCGGGAGGAGAGCGGCAGCGCGTCGTCATCGCTCGCGCGCTCGCACAAGAGCCGGAACTGCTGCTGCTCGATGAGCCGACGTCGCACCTTGATCTCCAGCACCAGGTCGATACGTTCCGGCTGCTGCTGGAGCTGTGCCACGAGCAGCACCTCACAGTCGTCGCGGTCGTCCACGACCTGACGCTTGCGGCGATGTTCGCGGACCGCATCGCGCTCATGGCGGACGGACGCATCGCCGCCTACGGTGCACCGTCGGACGTGTTGCAAGCGCACACCGTCGAGGAGGCGTACGGGCTGGCGGTGCGCGTCCTCGTCCACCCGGTCACCGGCCGTCCGATCGTCGTGCCGGAGGCATCAGCCCTCTCGGAAGCGCCGGCGGCAATCCGGAGCGGAGTGGCATCATGAGTGAACCAGGCGCCGGACAGCAGGACGCGAGCGTGCCGCGCAAGGCGCTCGTCGTCGTCAACACCGGCAACGGAAAGGGCAAGACGACTGCCGCGCTGGGCGTGCTGTTCCGCGCCTGGGGGCGCGGCTACAACGTGTGCATGCTCCAGTTCATCAAGAGCACGACCTCCAACTACGGCGAGAACCGCGCGGCGAAGAAGATCGGCATCGAGATGGTCTCACTCGGCGGCGGCTTCACGTGGCTGTCGAAGGACATCGAGAAGGACAAGGCGCTGGCGCGCGAGCTGTGGGAGCAGTGCAAGGAGAAGATCGCGTCGGGCGAGTACGACATCGTCGCGCTCGACGAGTTCACGTACCCACTGGCGTACGGCTGGCTCCCGACCGAAGAGGTGATCGCGTTTCTCAAGACGCGCCCTCCGCGCACGCACGTCATCATCACCGGCCGCGACGCGCCCCAGGAGCTGATCGACTACGCGGACCTCGTCACGGAGATGCGCGAGATCAAGCACCCCTTCCAGCAAGGCCTGAAGGCGCAGCCCGGCATCGAATTCTGATGCACCCGCACGAGATCGTCGAGGCCGCGGCGGAAGCGATCCGGCCACCGGACCTGGAAGCCCGCGAGTCCGCGCGCGGATTGCAGTCGCGCCTGACGAAGCCCGCCGGCTCGCTCGGCAGGCTCGAGGAACTCGCCGTGTGGGCGGCCGGCGTCTGCCGCGCGCCCGTACCCGGCTTCGACCGCAAGCTCATCGTCGTGGCCGCGGCCGACCACGGCGTGGCCGAGGACGGCGTCAGCGCCTACCCGCAGGACGTTACGTGGCAGATGGTGGCGAACTTCCTGGCGGGCGGTGCGGCGGTCAACGCGCTGGCGGCGCACGCCGGCGCTGTCGTGCGCGTCGTCGATGCCGGCGTACGCCGCGACCACGCCGACCCGCGGCTGCACGTCGCGAAGCTGCGCGGCGGCACCAGCAACATGACGCTCGGCCCGGCGATGTCGCGCGACGAGGCGACAGCCATGGTCGCACGCGGCATCGAGTTTGCCCGCTCGGCCTGCGATGGCGGCCGAACGGTGATCGCCCTCGGCGACATGGGCATCGGCAACACCACCGCCGCCGCGGCGATCACGTCGGTGCTGGCAGCAGCGCCGCCGCGCGTCACGACCGGCCGCGGCACCGGCATCGGCGATGAAGCATACGCTGCGAAGCTGCGCGCGGTGGAACGCGCGATCGAGGTCAACACACCGGACGCCGCTGACGCCATCGACGTGCTGAGCAAGGTGGGTGGATTCGAGATCGCCTTCCTCGCGGGCGTCACGCTGGGCGCCGCGGCCGCTGGCGCCCCCGTGGTACTCGACGGCTACCCCACGACGGCGGCGGCGCTCGTCGCCGCGGGCATCGCACCCGGCGCGATCGACTACCTGCTCGCATCGCACCAGTCGGTCGAGCCGGGGCACCGTGTCGCCCTCGGGCACCTCGGGCTGCGGCCGCTGCTCGACCTGGAGATGCGCCTCGGAGAGGGCTCCGGCGCCGCACTCGCGCTGACGCTGCTCGACGCCGCGCTGCGTATCCCGCGCGAGATGGCCACCTTCGAGTCCGCCGGCGTCTCCCGTTCTGCCGGCGAAACGCCGCCCGAAGCCTGATGGGCTTCGTCGTCGCGCTGGAGTTCCTCACCCGCATCCGCCTGCGCCGGACGCCGCTCACCGGCATGCACGAGGTCGCCGGAACGCAGGCGTGGTTCCCGGCCATCGGCCTGCTGATCGGCGGCGCACTGCTGGCGTTCGATCGCCTCGCGACGCGCGCCCTGCCCGAGACCACCGTGGACGTGTTGCTCGTCATCGCGCTCGCCGCCATCACCGGCGGCCTGCACCTGGACGGCCTGGCCGACGCCGCCGACGGCTTGTTTGGCGGCCGTGACCCTGAGCAGCGCCTTGCGATCATGCGCGATGTGCACGCCGGTACCTACGCGGTCATCGCCATCGCCAGCGTGCTGGCGATGAAGTGGGCCGGGCTGGCGGCGCTGCCGCGCGATGTGCGATTCGAGACGCTCCTGATCGTGCCGTGCCTCGCGCGCTTCGCGATGGTCGTTGCGGCCGCGGCGTTTCCGTACGCGCGCGCCGAGGGCATCGGCGTCGCTTTCCACGAGCGCGCGTGGCCGGCGGCGACGCTTGCGGGCGGCGCCATCGCAAGCATCGCGGCCGTGGCGCTGCTCGGTGCGAGCGGGCTGTTCGCGGTTGCGTTCGCGGCCGGATGCGCGCTCGCCATCGGTGCGTACGCGCGGCGCATGGTCGGCGGCATGACCGGCGACCTCTACGGCGCGACCGCCGAGATCACCGAGGCGCTCCTGTTCCTCTTCATCGCCGCGCTCGCCGGCCGCGGCTGGATCCATCCGTGGCTGCTGGGGTGATCGGCCGGCCGGAGGCCGCGGTACTCTAGAGCACAGGAGTGCATCGATGCTGACGCTGATCCTCGGAGGCGCGCGCAGCGGCAAGAGCGACCTGGCGCAGCGGCTGGCCGCCGCCTCCCGCCGCGACGTGCTGGTCGTCGCAACCATGGAGCCGCGCGACGACGAGCTGCGGCTGCGCGTCTACCAACATCAAGCGGCACGCCCCGCCGGCTGGCGCACTATCGAGGAGCCGCACGACGTCGTCGCCGCGCTCGAAGAGCACGCCCGACCCGGCGGATTCGTCATCGTCGATTGCATGACGATGTGGGTGAGCAACCTGCTGATCGCGCGCCTCGGCGACGGCGACGAAGTCGCGGCGGAGGACGCCGCCGCTGCCACTGAACAGGTCGTCGGCCGCGCGCGGGCGCTCGCCAAGTGGGCGGCGGCGTACGATGGCGACGTGGCCGTCGTCACGAACGAGGTCGGGCTCGGCGTCGTGCCGGCGTACGCGCTAGGGCGCGCGTTCCGCGATGCACTCGGCGGGGCGAACGCCGACCTCGCCCGCGCGGCAGGCCACGTCTACTATCTCGTGGCGGGGCTGGCGCTCGAACTCAAATCACTCGGCGCGCAGCCGCTCGACGCGTTCGGCGAGGCGCCCGGCCCATGATCCCGATCCACGACAGCGTCCGCGCCCGCAGCTTCCCCTACGTCAACGTGACGATCATCGCCGTCAACTTCATCGTCTTCCTCTACGAGGTCGCGCTCAGCCAGCAGAGCGTGCGCGGCCAGTTCACCGAGCTCGACACGTTCATCTACCACTGGGGCAACATCCCGGCCTGCACGTTCAATGCGCTGGGCCGCGACGTGCAGATGTCGCAACTGGGCGCGCGCGTGTGCGCGTCGCAACCGGAACCGTCGTGGACCATCTTCTCGGCGATGTTCATGCACGGCGGCTGGCTGCACATCATGGGCAACATGCTGTTCCTCTGGATCTTCGGCGACAACGTCGAGGATTCGATGGGCCACGCGCTCTACGGTGCGTTCTACCTGCTGGTCGGCGCGCTCTCGGCGTTCACCCACATGTTCGTCAACGTCAACGAGCTGACGCCCGCCATCGGAGCGAGCGGCGCCATCGCCGGCGTCATGGGCGCGTACATCGTGCTGTTCCCGCGCGCGACCGTCGCGGTGGTGATCCCATTCTTGTTCTTCCTGCCGTTCCCGCTGCCGGCGTTCGTGCTCATCGGCTTCTGGTTCCTGGCGCAGGTGTTCAGCGGCGTCTCATCGCTCGGCGTCGATGCCGTCGGCGCGGGCGGAGGCGTGGCGTACTTCGCCCACATAGGCGGCTTCATCGCCGGCGCCGCGTTGGTCAACATCTTCGCTACCCGCCGCCGCCGCGCCCGCCGTTAGCAGGCCCTGCCAGCCCCAACCTCCAACTTCCAGCTTCCAATCTCCAAGTTCGCGCCCCAAAACATAACCTTGACGTGCGCGTTAGACTGCCGTTACGATGCCATCGATGACCACCCGACGGCCTGCAACGGCCGAGCCCGAATCACAACAGCAGGCGTACCTCCAGATCGGCGAAGTTGCCGAGCGGACCGGCGTCACGCAGCGCACGCTCCGCTTCTACGAGGAGAAGGGCCTGCTGCACCCGCCGTCGCGCCTCGAGGGCGGCTTCCGGCTCTACTCCGAGGACGACGTGCGGCGCGTCGAGCAGATCAAGCGGCTTCAGACGCTGCTCGGATTCACGCTGGCCGACATCAAGGAGATGGTCGAGGCCGAAGCGGTCAAGATGCAGATCCGCGCCGAGTACCGGCGCGACGCCGAGATCTCCGAACGAAAGGCCAAACTCTCGAAGGCGATCGAAGTCACCGAGCGTCAGGTCGCCCTCATAGGCCAGAAGCTTGAGGCCCTGCAGGAGATGAAGACGCACCTCGACGAGAAGCTCGGCCAGTACCACGGCTGGATCGACCAGCTCGACGAGCAGGCCGCCGTCGCCACCAAACCCTAACCGACACCGTGGGCCTGTGGCGCGGAAATTCGTAGCTGTGGCGCGGGCACCGGTCGCTGTGGCGCCGGCTTTTCAGCCCGCGAGAGGCCGCTTCTGCGCACTCACCGCCCTACACCACGCGCCCATTGCCGCCGTTCGCCTCATCCTCTTCTTCTTCGTCCTCGTCTACGTCTTCGTCTTCCTCCTCCTCGGAGTAGACGCCGGCCTGGGCGCCACGCCAGACGGTGACGACGAAGTCGTCGCGGTACGGGTCGGTCGTCAGGACGAGCCGCTCGTCAATCTCGCCGATCAGATCCTGGATCTCGTCCTCATCGAAGTCGGTGGGGACGCAGAGGGTGGCGTAGACCATGCTGGACGACGTGAAGTGAATGTCGACCCGGGCGACGGCGTCGCCGCTCTCCTCGACCGTGTACGTCTCCGAGAACGGCGTCCGGGATTCTCGCTCGAACTGGTACTCAGGCATCATGTCCCCTCCATCGCCGCGGGCGGCGTGTCAGCCGGCTCCTTGCAGAGCATACGCGCGCCGGAGGCCACTGTGAAGCGCGCCGGCGGCGTAGAATTGCGCCATGCAGCAGTTCAGCTTCGACTTCCACGACCCCGTGTTCGAGATCGACGGCTGGCGCCTCTCCCTCCAGGTGATCTCGTTCGAGAACACCTACGGCGTTCCGCCGGCTGAGATCGAGCGCCACGACGGAGGCGCGTCGGTGCGCGTCGATGCGCTAACGTGGGCGGGCGGCCAGCGCACCGCGCCCGGCAGCGCCACGCTCGACGTCACGCGCACCGATGACGGCATCGAGGCCGTCGCCGGTGCGGCGCTGCCCGGCAAGGTCCGCTGCACCAAGCTGATCGTGAGCGGCCTGCCATCGGGCGAACTGCTCGGCCACCGCTGGTCGAGGCAACCCGTGACGCGCGGCGGCACGACGGTGCACTACCCATCGACGACGCACACCGCGCTCGTCTTCCTCGACTGCGGCGGCGGCGAGCACATCTATTTCGAGTCGCTCGACAACCGCGTGCGCGCCAAGCGCTTCGCCGTCATGCAGCGCGACGACGGCATCACGGTCGAGCTGATCCACGAGGACGCGGCGTCGGAGATGACCGGCGCGACGCGCACGCCGCCCTGGCGCATCGGCCGCACGCGCGAACCACAGGCGATCGTGCGCCGGCACGACGCACACGTCGCGGCGGCGTTCGGCATCGAGCCGTGGGAGACACGCGCCGACGTGCCCGCATGGGCGCGCGAGGTCTCGCTCGTCGTCGCGCTCCACGGCATGCACTGGAGCGGCTACACCTTCAATACCTACGACGAGATCTCGGCCGCACTCGATTTCATCGCCGCGCGCATCGAGGGCCGGCGCGTGCTGGCGTTCCTGCCGGGATGGGAGGGGCGCTACTACTGGCAGTACGGCGACTACCGCCCCGAGCCGATGCTCGGCGGCGACGATGGCTTCGCGCGCCTCGCGGCCACGGCACGCCGCCACGGTATCCACCTGATGCCGATGTTCGGCGCAAACTGCGTCAACACCGGCATCGCCGGCTTCAACGAGTGGGGCGCTCCGGCCGAGATGCGGTCGCCCTCCGGCCTCGTGTTCCAGGGCAATCGGCCCGACTGGGACGTCAGCCGCGCGCACGACCCCGGATGGCAGGCGTGGCTGAACCCGGGCGCACCGTCGTGGCGCGCGCGGCTTGTCGAGCAGGTCTCGCGGCTCGTCGAGACGCACCAGTTGCCGGCCGTGTTTTTCGACACGCAGCACGTCTGGGTCAACGATCCGAACCACGACCTGTACGCCGGGCTCGTGGCGCTGCGCGACGAGTTGAAGGCGCGCTTCCCCGACCTGCTCATCACCGGCGAAGGCTGGTACGACGCGCTGGGCGCCGTCACGCCGATCTCGCACGCCGGCCTGCCCGCGGCGTGGCCCGACGTCTTCGCGAAGTACAACCGCAACTTCCTGCACCTGTCCGCGGGCGACCCCTCGCGCGGCAGCACCGGCGTCCACGAACTCGGCTACAGCCCGTTCCAGCTCACCCCCGACGAGCAGCACGTCATCCCGACGCTGACCGTGGTCGACGGCACGATCGCCCGCGCCCCGGAAGCCGTCGAGCAGGTCATCGCGCAGTCGGAGGCGTACGCGCAGCGGTGGCTCTAGCCCGGCAGCAGCTCCCCGAGATCAAGCTCCGCCGCCGCGGCGGCCGTGCGTTCGAGCAGCGAGTCGAACAGACGCCCGGCTCGCTCGTCCGCCGACTCGATGACGTTGAGCATGAGCGTCACGAACGCGAGGCACACCACGACCGAGAGCCGATAATCGCGCACCGCGTCGTCGAACGCGTAGCCGCGCACGCCGCGCGCCGTCAGCTCGTCGTGCCACGCGCGCAGCAGCCGCATCTCGTGCGCTTTGCGGTCGGACGGAGACAGCGCGCCGCACAGGAAGTACCCCAGGTCGAGCGCCGCGCTGCCGCGCGTCGAAAGCTGCCAGTCGACGAGCGCAAGCGTGTCGCCCTGCGCGCCCGCTTCGAAGAAGACGTTATCGAGCCGGAAGTCGCCGTGCACCACCGTCTGCGGCGCCTCGCCCATCCGCGCCAGCGCGTACATCGCCTTCGCCCCGAGGCCCTCCCCGACGCGCAGCGTCGCCGCCGGGATGCGGTCGCCCGCGCGCTCCACGCATTGCCGCCACATGGCATCCCACCAGGGCTCGACCGAGGGATGTACCGCCGCCTGCACCGGCATCCACTCCAGTTCGGCCAGCCGCTCGCTCTGCCACCACGCCGCGTGCAGCCTCGCGATGCTACGCAGGGCCAGTTCCGCATCGGCCACGGAGCATCCGGCCACCTGGTCGCCGGCGCGCGCGGGCGCGAGGTCTTCGAGCAGCAGCAGGTAGCGGTGCTCGGTGAGGTCCATCGCGCCGTAATAACGGCGCGGCGTCCGCAGGTCGAGTCCGCCCGCGATCTCGCTGTAGAAGCGGATCTCTCGCTCGAACAGGCGCGCAGCGATGCTCATCATGCGGACCCGCGCGTCCGATGTCGGCAGCTTGGCGATAAGCGAAGCCGGCGCGTCCGGCTCCACGCGATCGTACGAGAGCCGCAGCCGTGCGATGTCGCCCACGAACCCGGTGCCCACGCCGATGGACTGCGCTGCGACAAACGTCAGCCGCGCGTCGCGGAGCACGCCCGCCTCGCGCAGGGCGGACGTAAGCCACGACGGCGACAGTTCGCCGTGCGCCTGCGGTATCGGGGCGGATGACATCGTCGCCTCCTGGTGCGGCACGCTGCACGCCGCGCATTATCGTCGATTCGGCGACCGCCTGCGACTTCCAGCGCATGCCGCACCTCAGATGCCGGACATGCTTCCGGCTCGACGCACCCCGTCATACAATGGCCGCGCATCTCAGCGAAGGAGCACTCGCATGGTCCTCGAACGGCTGAAGCTCGATGGGAAGGTGGCCGTCGTTACCGGCGCCGGGCGCGGCCTCGGCCGGCAGATGGCGCTCGCGCTCGCGGAGGCCGGCGCCGATGTCGTCTGCGCGGCACGCACCGCCGCGCAGATCGACCGCACGAAGGCCGACATCGAGGCGCTGGGCCGCCGGGCGGTGTCGCAGCCGACCGATGTGCGCGACTCGGCGCAGTGCGACGCGCTGATCCAGCGCGCGGTCGCCGAGTTCGGCAAGATCGACATCATGCTCTCGAACGCCGGCATCGGCGACATGCGCGGTGCCAACGCCGAGCTGTGGGACGTGGGCGATGACGACTGGCACGACACACTCGACGTCAACCTCTCGAGCGCGTTCTACTGCGCCCGCGCGGCGTCGAAGCAGATGGCCGTGCAGGGGCACGGCGGCACGATCATCAACCTGGCCTCCGGCACCGCCATGCGCGCCTATCCGATGAGCTTCGGCTACGGCGCCGCCAAGGCGGGCGTCATCGCGCTCACCAAGTCGCTCTCGGCGATGCTGATCAAGCACAGCATCCGGGTGAACTGCATTATCCCCGGCTTCGTCATGCAGGCGCCCGCGCAGAACGAGCAGGCCACCATCTTCGCGCAGACGCGCGGCCGCTACCTGCCGGCGCAGCGGCTCGGCTACGCCTGGGAGTTGGGTCCGCTCGCGATCTTCCTGGCGTCGGACGCGTCGAGCTACGTCACCGGGCAGGGCTTCGTGATCGATGGCGGCGGTCTCGCCGGAGGCCTCGCCCCTATGGGCTTCGCGCCGGAGGTAGCGCTGTAACCGTGACCCGAGCGACACGCGTAACTAGCCTTCGTCTCCGCACTTCTGTGAAATCTGTGGTTCCCGTCGACTGTCAACTGATAACTGTGAACTGATAGCTACTGTGAACTGTGAACTGACATGAAGAACGAATGGGGCGAAGTCCGGCTCGGCATCGATGCGTACGACCTCACTGGCAAGCACGCGCTCGTCATCGGCGCAGGCGGCGCCGCCGGCCGCGCGATCGCACTGGCCCTCGGCGAAGCGGGCGCGGACGTCACCGTGTCATCGACCAGCACCGACGGCGAGGAGGTGATGCGCGCAAAGCGGGTGCAGCAGGAACTCGTGAAGCTCGGCCGCAAGTCCACCACGGTCGCCACCGACGTGACGCTCGGGCAGGGTGTGCAGGTGATGGTGCGGCAGGTCGCCAAGGAGATGGACGGCATCGACATCCTTGTCAACGCACCGGACCTCTTCCTGGGCAAGCCCGCCGAGTCGACGACCGATATCGATTTCAACCGCGTGATGCAGGTGAACCTTGCCGGCACCTTTCACGCCTGCCGTGCCGTCGGCAAGGAGATGCTGAAGCAAGCGCGCGGCGGCCGCATCATCAACGTCGCTTCCGTGCTCGGCGAGCGCGCCATCGCGAACGCCGTGGCGTACTGCGCCGCGCAGGCCGGCATCCTGAACCTCACTCGCGCGCTGGCCACCGAATGGGGACCGCACGGCATCACCGTCAACGCCATCGCGCAGGGGTGGATGGAGCACTCGCCCGCGATTGGCAACCCCGACCCCGCCGCCAACCAGACGGTGCGCTTCGTGCCGATGAAGCGCGCCGGTAAGGCCGACGAAGTAGCGCCCCTCGCGGTGTACCTCGCGTCGGACGCCTGCGGCTACATCAGCGGCCAGGTGATGTTCGTCGACGGCGGCCTGACGACGCACCTGTAAGAGGTACGCCCCCGGCGCCGGACGCCGCCCGGATCGGCGATAATTCGATGCTGATCGGGGGACGCACATGCCCACCGTCCGCGTTCGCGGCATTGACCTCTACTACGAGGAGTACGGCTCCGGCCCGGACCTCCTGTTCGCGCACGGGCTCATGGGGAGCGTCGCGTTCGCACCGCACTTCGGAGAGCGCATCGATGACATCGCGGCGCGCGGGCTGCACGTGGTGGCATACGACGCGCGCGGCCACGGACGTTCCGGCTTCACGACGCAGTCATCCGACTACACATGGTCATCGCTCGCCGAAGACATGCTCGGCCTCATCCGCGCTCTCGGGTTGCAACATCCGGTGATCTACGGCGGCTCGATGGGCGCGGGCACCGCGCTGATGCTCGCGCTCGACCACCCGGACGCCGTATCGAAGCTCATCCTGCAATCGCCGCCCGGCTTCGGCACCGGCATCACCGCCGCGCGGAAGCAGTTCATGGCGCTGTCGTACCTGTTCCAGTTCCTCGGCACCGGCGCGACGGCGCGTTTCGTGACGATGCTGCCGTCCGTCCGCAAAGCAGCGGGTGCGGCGGGCTTCGACCTCCGCGCGTTCCTGTCGGCACAGCGCCGGCGATCGATCGTGGCCGCGATCCGCGGCCTGCTGCGCGAAGGCGCGCCGCTCCCCGTCGAGCGCTTCGGCGAGATCCAGCAGCCCGCGTTAGTGCTGACGCACCCGGATGACCCGATCCATCCACTCTCGTCCGGCGAGCTGCTGCACGAGAGGCTGCCGCACGCGAAACTGGCGGTCGCGCCCTCGGCCACGTACTGGCAGGAGAACCCGGACGCGCTGACGCACGTCGTCGCGGCGTTCGCGAAGGGGGAGGAGATCGCGCGCGGGCTGCCGGGCAAGGTCCTCCACGAGCACGCGCCCGCGTAGTCTGCTATGCAGACGCGGCATGGCGAGCGCCCGGCGATTGATGCGTGACCGCCGCCATGGCGCATAGGATGTGAGGAGCAATGTTGCCCATCCAGCCCGGCCGGTGGCGGCGCAGCAGCACGACGGGGAGGTCTTCGGTGATTCTCGTATCCGGTGGCACTGGCTTCGTCGGTTCGGCGATCGTGCGCGAACTCGTGCGCAGGGGCGAGCGCGTCGCCGTGCTCGGCCGCGACGGAGCGAAGGCGCGCGAGCGATTCGGCGACACCGTCGAGGCCCGCGAGGGCGATGTGCGCCTGCCCGACACGCTGCCCGCGGCCATGCAGGGCGTCGATGTCGTGATCAATTCCGTCCAGTTCCCCAACTCTCCGATCGAGAACCGCCGCAAGGGCTGGACGTTCGAGGAGGTCGACCTCAAAGGCACGCGCAACCAGGTCGATGCGGCGAAGGCGGCCGGCGTACGGCGGTTCGTCTACCTCAGCGGCGTCGGCGCGTCGAAAGAGTCCGACAAGCACTGGTTCCGCTACAAGTGGGAGGCCGAGAAGTACCTGCAGGACAGCGGCATCGAGTGGGTAATCATCCGGCCGACGTGGGTCTACGGACCCGGCGACGTCTCGCTGAACCGCTTCCTCGGCTTCGGAAAGCTGCTGCCGTTCATCCCGATGTTCGGGAACGGCAAGCAGGACATGCAGCCGGTGTTCATCGACGATGTCGGTCGTGTGACTGCGGACGCTGCGCTCAGGCCCGAGGCGGCGAACAAGCTGTTCGAGCTTGGCGGCCCCGAGGTGCTGTCGATGAACGATGTCGTGAAGACGGCGTTGGACGTGCAGGGGAAGCGCCGCCGCCTGCTGCACCAGCCGGCCATGGCGGGCAAGACGATCGGCGCCATCACGTCGATCCTCCCGAGGCGGCCGCTCACGCCCGACGCCATCGACTTCATCACCGAGCCGGCGGTGGCCGACAACACCCTGCTCAACGAAGTGCTGCACCCGCACCTGACCCCCCTGCGCGAGGCCCTCGCCACCTACCTCGCCGGCGCTCAGCTCCCAGACACCGCAGGCTGATCCGGCTCCGTCCCGGGCGCGGCGCGGCGCCACGCAAGAGCTGCTCCCGTCCGCCAAGATGGTCCGTCCGTACCATTCCGATGCCCCGCCGCCGGAGCTAAGCTCACTCTGGTAAAGTTCTCGTAACTTGACCGTACCGCAAGGCGAACCGTAAGGTACACGAAACTTAACCCTTCACCGGACAGGTAAAGATGATCAAGACGCGCGTGTTTGAGGTGCTCGATGAGCGCGGCCAAAAGCAGCGATGGCTGCTCGCCGAGCTCGAGCGGCAGGGCTACCGCGTCAGCGAAGGCTACCTCTCTCAGATCAAGGCGGGCGCGAAGCAGCCCGGGCGGCAATTCATCGACGCCGTGTGCAAGGTGCTCGGGATGCCGGAACACCAGTTGTTCTACACCGAAGGAGGAACGGAGACGATGGCGGGCAAGACGGAAAAAGCAACATCGAAGCCGGCCGCGAAGGCGGCCGGGCGCGCGAGCGGCAGGCGCAAGGACGGCAAGATCAACGTCGCCATCATCGGCGTGGGCAACTGTGCCTCGTCGCTGGTGCAGGGACGCTACTTCTACCAGGACGCGCAGGAGGGCCAGTTCATTCCCGGCCTGATGCACGTCAACCTGGGCGGCTACCACATCAGCGACATCAACTTCGTCGCGGCGATCGACATCGACGAGAACAAGGTCGGTCGCGACCTGTCCGAGGCGATCTTTACGACGCCGAACAACACCATCAAGTTCAGCGATGTGCCGAAGCAGGGCGTGCGCGTCTCGCGCGGCATGACCCACGACGGCCTCGGCAAGTATCTCTCGCAGGTGATCACGAAGGCCACTGGTCCGACCGACGACATCGTGCGGCTGCTCAAGGAGACGGAGACCGACGTCGTCATCAGCTACCTGCCCGTCGGGTCGGAAGAAGCGACGAAGTGGTACGTGGAACAGGTGCTGGCCGCCGGCTGCGGCTTCATCAACTGCATCCCGGTGTTCATCGCCCGCGACCATTTCGGTTACTGGCCCAAGCGCTTCCAGGAGGCGGGCCTTCCGATTATCGGCGACGACATCAAGTCGCAGGTGGGCGCCACCATCGTCCACCGCGTGCTGACGCGGCTCTTCCGCGAGCGCGGCGTGCGGCTCGACCGCACCTACCAGCTCAACTTCGGCGGCAACACCGACTTCCTCAACATGCTCGAACGGGAGCGCCTGGAGTCCAAGAAGATCTCCAAGACGAACGCCGTGACCTCGCAGCTTGACTACGAACTCCCGGCATCGGACGTGCACGTCGGCCCTTCCGACCACGTGCCGTGGCTTCTGGACCGCAAATGGTGCTACATTCGGATGGAGGGCACGACCTTCGGCAACGTCCCACTCAACGTGGAGCTGAAGCTGGAGGTATGGGATAGCCCCAACTCCGCCGGCGTCGTCATCGATGCGATCCGCTGCTGCAAGATCGCGCTCGACCGGGGCCTTTCCGGACCGCTGCAGGCGCCTTCGGCCTACTTCATGAAGTCGCCGCCGACGCAGTACACGGACGATGTCGCGCACGACATGGTGGAGGAGTTCATAGCGGGATGAGGCCTCAGTGCTCGACAGGACGGTCTACTGGCTCTTCCGGCTGTCGATCCTCCTGACGCGGCCGTTGCCGCTCCGGATGGGCTACTGGGTCGCGGAGCGCGTGGCGCTCCTCTGCTACTGGGTCATCTTCCCCCGTCACCGCAAGGCTCTCAACGCGAACCTGGCGCACGTGCTGCAAAGCAACGACGCCAGGTTCGTCGATTCCGTTGCACGCAAGTCCTTCCGCAACTTCGGCAAGTACGTCATCGACGTCGTCCACTTCCCCTCCATCACGCGCGAAGAAGTCCTCCGCCGCCTCCGCTTCGACCAGTGGGAGCAGCTCGACGAGGCGGCGAAGTCCGGGCGCGGCGTCATCGTCGCCACGATTCATTTCGGCAACTGGGATTTCGGCGCCGCCGCTGTGGCCGCGCTCGGCTATCCGATCAGCGCCATCGCCGAAACGTTCCCCTACCACCGCATGAACGACCTGATGCAGGGATCCCGCCGCAAGCTCGGCATGACCGTCATCGGCCACGACCGCATGGGGCCGACGGTGTTCAAGGCGCTGCGCCGCGGCGAGATACTGGCCATGCTGGTCGATGTCTCCTCGGAGGAGACCGGCATCCGCGTCGATTTCTTCGGCGCGCCGGCGCTCGTGTCGCCCGCCCCCGCGCGCATCGCCCTGCGCACCAACGCATGGGTAATGCCCGCCGTCGTACTTCGCGGGCCGGATGACGACGTGGTGATCCGGCCGATCATCGACTTCGGGCTCCGTGACTTCGCGCCGACAGGCGACACGCAGCGCGACGTCCACGAACTGACACGGCAGATCATGGCATCGCTGGAGAAGGTGATCCGCGCCTACCCCGACCAGTGGTTCATCTTCCGCCGTATGTGGAATCAGACCGGGAACGCACCCGCCTCCGCGGCCCGGCTCGCCGGAGAGGCCTGACGCATTGCGCTGGATCCCCCGTCTCAGCAAGTGGCGCTACTACCTGATGCTCTTCGTGGTCAACACCATCGGGCGCATGCCGCTTCGCTGGCGCTACGGCATCGGCCGTTTCGTGAGCGACCGCATCTACGACTGGGGACCGAACATCGGCAAGAACGTCCGCAGCAACATCCGCCACGTGCTGGGCCCGGACGCGTCCGATGAGGAGGTCGATCGCGTCAGCCGCCAGTGCTCGCGCAACACCGCCCGCTACTACGCCGACCTCGTCGGCGTGCACCGGATGGATATCCGTAAGTTTTACGAGAACGACCTCATCCTGGAGGGCCTCGACTATGTGCGCGAGGCCCACAGGGCCGGCCGCGGCGTCGTCGTCGCATCGGCGCACTACGCGAACCCCGAGTTCGCGATGCAAGGGCTGGCGGCGGCCGGCGTCATGGGATACGCGCTCGTCGAGCCGCTGGAGCCGCCCGAGCTGGGTCGCCTGATGCGCCGCATGCGCATGGTGCACGGCCACCAGTACGAACCCGTCAGCTTCGGCGCCATCAAGAACGCCATCGCCTGCCTGCGCAACGCCGGCCTCGTCGCGATCCTCATCGATCGGGACATCCAGAAGCGCGGCATCGTGCTGAATTTCTGCGGCGCTCCGGCGCGCTTCCCCACCGGCGCGGTGGACCTGGCGCTGCGCACCAACGCGGTCGTGCTGCCGACCTGGGTGCGTCGCGAGGGAGGGTTCAAGGTCCGCGCCATCATCGGCCCGCCGATGCCGCTCATCGTCACCGGCAACAGGGAAGAAGACCTGCGCGTGAACACGCAGCGGCTGCTCGACCTGTTCGAGAAGCACCTCAAGCAGGATCCCGGCCAGTGGAGCGTCCTCGACCGCATCTGGCCCGAAGACCTCGCGGCACAACCGGCAACGCCGGCCGCTCCCGCCGACCCCGCCGCGGATCAGGGAGTACAATAACCGCGACCGCGACGGAACCCTGAGCGTAGAGAGCGCCGGCGGATCATTGGGCAGAGCGGACCTCCACATTCACACGCGCTACGGCGACGGCATGGCTACCGTGCCCGAGCTGCTGCACTACGTCGAGGAGCGCGGCGACCTCGACGTCATCGCCGTCACCGAGCACGACACGATTCGCGCCGCCGAAGAAGCGTGCGAGTTGCACGCCCGCGGCCGCTATCGCTTCGAGCTGATCTCCGGCATCGAGGTGACGACGCTCGACGGCCACCTGCTCGCGCTCTTCGTCGACGAGCCCGTGCCGAGTTTCCGGCGGATGGAGGAGACGTTGGTCGCGGTGCATCGCGCAGGCGGCATCGCCATCGTGCCGCACCCTCTGTCCTGGCTCACACGCAGCGTCAGCCAGCGTGTGCTGCAGCGCATCGCCGCCAACGGCAACGACGGCGTCTACTTCGACGCCATCGAGGAGTACAACCTGAGCCCCGCCGGCCGCGTCACGTCGGCGAAGGCGCGGCGGCTCAACCGCGAGCGCCTGCACCTCGCCGCCGTCGGCAGCAGCGACGCCCACTTCCTCCAGTCGATCGGCAGCGCTCGCACTGAGTTCGCGGGCACCTCGACGGCCGACCTGCGGCGCGCCATCGAGACGAAAACAACCTCCGGCGAGCCGGGGCACGCGCCCCGGATGTCGGAGCTGGGCTACCGCAATATCGCGGTGCAGCAGTGGCGCGGCATGATGGCGACGCCGCGCAACATGGGATGGATGCCGACGATCCGCAGCTTCATCATCAGCCGGGCGCGCCACAAGCCGGCGCCGGACGGAAAGACCGGCGGCCGATGAAGATCGCGCTCGTCTCGCCGTACGATTGGACCGTCTCGGGCGGCGTCAACAACCACATCCACCACCTGGCAGAGCAATTCGTACAGCTCGGCCATGAGCCGCACATCATCGCCGCCGGCTCGAAGCCCGCGCACAGCGAGATCTGCCCCGTCACGACGATCGGGCGGCCGATCCCGCTGCGCGTCAGCGGCTCCGTCGCCCGCATCACGCTCTCGCTGCGAACGGCCGGCGCGGTGAAGCGGGTGCTGGCCGACACCGACTTCGACATCGTCCACGTGCACGAGCCGTACATGCCGCAGTTGCCGATCCAGTTCCTGCGCTACTCGACCGCGGTGAACGTCGGTACATGGCATGCCGCGCGTGAGTCGAACTGGGCGTACATCTACGGCCGCCGGCTGATCAAGCGATGGCAGCGCAAGCTCGACGGGAAGATCGCCGTCTCGGCGGCCGCGGTGAAGCACATCGAAAAGTACTTCCCCGGCTACTACAACATCATCCCTAACGGCGTCGACATCGAGCACTTCGAGCGCGACGTGGAGCCGCTCCCCGAATTCAACGACGGCAAGCTAAACGTGCTGTTCGTCGGGCGGCCGGAGAAGCGCAAGGGCCTCAAGTACCTGATCCGCGCCTTCGTTGGCGTGCAGCGCGAGATCCCGGACGCCCGCCTGATCGTTGTGGGCGCAGGGGAGTTCGGCCACTACGAGCGCGCCGTCCGCAACGCGAAGCTGCACGACGTCGTCTTCCGCAGCTACGTGCCGTTCGATGAGCTGCCGCGCTACCACCACACCGCGCACGTCTTCTGCGCGCCTAACACCGGATACGAGAGCCAGGGCATCGTGCTGCTAGAGGCGATGGCGGCCGGGCTGCCGATCGTCGCTTCGAACATCGATGGCTTCGCCGGCGTGCTGACCCACGGCGTCGAGGGCCTGCTGGTGCGCCCCGAAGACGGCCAGGCGCTGGCGGACGCGCTGGTCGAGCTGCTCCGCGCACCGGAACGCTCCCGCGCGATGGCGCAGCGCGGCCGCGAGCGCGCGCAGTACTTCAGCTGGGACCGCGTCAGCCAGCAGGTGCTCTCCTACTACGAGCGCCTGATCTACGAACGCCGCCTCGCCGAGCGCGACGCTCCGCAGCATGCCGAGCACCCGCCGGTGGAGGTGTAGGCCGGGCGCGCCTCATGCGGCCGGGGCCGCGCCTGTTTCGTCACCCGTCCAGCCGCTACGCTGCCTCCGCATGACGAACGGCGATGTCTCGGACGACTACCGGCTGCTGCACGTCGCGTCGCTGATGGCGCTGTTCTGCGTCGGCATGTACGCAGCCGCTTTCGGTCCCGTCCTGCCGATCGCCGCCGAGGACTTCGGCGTCTCCCTTGACACCGCCGGCCTGCTCCTCACCGCGCTGTTCGCCGGCTCGATTCTCGCATCGGCGACGGTCGCGATCGCGCTGCACGGGCACGACACCCGCCTCCTGACCATCATTGGTCTCATCTCCGCGATCTGCGGGCTGACGCTGCTGGCGATCGCGCCGAACTGGCCCGTCGCGCTGCTCGCGGGCGCCATCCTCGGCGTCGGCGACGGCCTCATCATCGCCGCGCTGCACATCTTGATGAGCCTCACCTCGCGCGACGTGCCGAGCGCCATGAATCGCCTCAACCTGTTCTTCGCGTTCGGCGCCATCGTCGGCCCGATCTGGGCGGGCGCGATACTGGCGTCAACGGGCGAGCGTTGGATCGTGTACGCGGGCATCGCCGCGTACGGCGTCGTCACTCTGGTAGTCCTCATGGCCGCCAGCGGGCCATCGCACGAGCCGATCGCGGCGCCGGACGAGGAGTTCCGCCTGCCCGGAAACCCGAAGGCCTGGGTCATGGGCGGCGTGCTGTTCCTCTACGTCGGCGCGGAGTTCGGACTAGGGTCGTGGGTGTCCTCGTACACGCGCGAGACGGCGCACGCGGGCGTGATGGCAGGGGCGCTGCTGACCGCGGGCTACTGGGGCGCGCTGGCGCTCGGACGCGTCCTGAGCGGCATCTACTTTCGCCGCGGGCACGATGCGAGCTTGCTGCTTGCCGTCGCGGCCGCCGGCGCTGGCATCGCCGCGCTGGCGCTCGCGCTTTCGTCCGGCCACCTCGCTATCGCCGCCATCGCGGCGTTCGGGGCCGGCTTCTTCCTGGGGCCGGTGTGGCCCACGACGGTCGCCATCGCTTCGGAGGGCTCGATGGCGAACGCGACCGCCGCAACCGTCACCATGGGCAACGCCGGCGGCCTGGCGATCCCGTGGTTGCAAGGCAAGGTGCTCGTTGGCGCCGGGCCGGCGCAGGGCGTCGCCGTCACCGCCGCGCTGTGCGGCGTCATGTTCTGCATCGTCTCAGCGTTCCGCTCCCGACGCGGACGCCCTGCCTGACGCCGTCTCGTCGTCTGGGGATCCCACCGGCGCTTCGGACTCCAGCCAGAACGTCGACAGCACATCGAATCGGCGAGGCGCCTTCTCCGGGCCGAACGCGAAGCTCAACTGCACCAGGCCCGCGGCCACGAACAGCAGCACAAACGGCGCCGCCACCAGCACCTGCTCGACGCCGAACACGCCGGCCGCTGCGCCGAGCGTCAGCAGCGGCACGATCGCGGCCGCGTTCTTGATCGAGCTTTGCAGCGCGAACGCCCGCCCCTGGTACGAGAGGGGCACGCGCCGGTTGATGTACGTCTGCACCGACAGCGTGATGCTCGATAGCCCGAAGCCGAGCGGGATCGCCAGCGCGCCCGCCGTCCGCAACTCATCGCTGAGCGCGATGCCGAACAACCCCAGCACGCGCATCGGGTTCACGGGATCGATCATCTCGGCCAGTCGCCGGTCGACCAGCCCGAGCAGCACCAGCACGGCCGTCACGAAGGCGAAACCCATGAGCGCGACGAAGCGCTCGCCGCGCAGGCGGATCAGCGGAGGCGTCGCCAGCAGCGCGATCAGCAACCCCGCCGCCGATGGAGCGAACACGTACACGGAGTCCGCCGGATCCACGTGCAGCACCGCCTGCACGTAGCGTGGCGCCATCGTCTGCACGACGATGTTCGCGGTGCCGGCGACGACGCCCACGATCATCATCGTGGCCACGGCGCGCTCGTGCGCCAGCCATTCGACGGTCGCGCGCAGGCGCAGGTTCGGCCTGCGCCAGTCCATCGGCCGCCGCCGCTGCACCGTCGCCAGGTCGAACACGCGGCTCGCGGCCAGCAGCAGCAGCACCCCGGCGACGAAGAACAGCGGCTCAACGCCGAACACGCGCACGAGCACCGGCGCAAGGATCGCCGTGCCCAACACCGTGCCGATGTTCGACGCGAGGCTCACGAGCGAGGCCGCGCTCGCTAACTGCTCCTCGTTCGCGACCAGCGGCAGGACCGCCGACTCCGTCGGTCCCGACACCTGGCCCAGCGAGTGCACGGCGAAGATCAGGAACAGCACCGCCGGCAGATCCGTGCCGAAGGCCGCCGGCACGGTGAAGCAGAGCAGTGCCTGCAGGTTATAGATGGCCGCCAGCGCCACGCGTTTCGGCAACGCGTCGGCGACGGCGCCGCCGTAGAGGCCGAGCGCTGCCGCCGGGATCAGCGTGGCCACACCGATCAGCGCCGCATCGAACGCCGAGCCCCCGTTCCGCACGACGGCGATGAGCGCGCCGTACAGCAGCGCCTGCTGCCCCGCGTCGGAGAACAGGCGCGAGGCCATGATCTGCTGGAAGCGCGGGTTGCGCGCGATCGAGGTCTCGGGCAGGAAGAGCCACAGCAACCGGAACGCATGATGCTGCCCGCGGTCGATCAGCCGGTCGGCGCCCAGGTACGCGCCGTCAATCATCCCGCGCCCGGCCGCGAAACGGCCGCCGCGCTCCGCCGGTGGCTCCACATCACCCATGCCGCGAGTGTAGCGAAAGATCCCGCGGCGGTGGCGCGAGGGATCCCCCGATTGTGGCGCGGGCTTTTCAGCCCGCGCGCTGCGGCTTTCCAGCAATCCCTGTGCCGCAGCACAACCGCGATCATCAGCTTCTTCAGCAACCAGACTCGCCCAACCCTCCACCGCCTTGAGCCAACCGCGCGCTTCCACGATAGTCATCGTGACGCCGGCAGACACCCGGCGCGCCCCCAACGAGACGAGGCGCCATGTCCGAGATCACGCATCGCACGATCGAGACCAACGGCATCAACATGCACATCGCCGAGGCGGGACAGGGTCCGCTGGTGCTGCTCGTGCACGGCTTCCCCGAATCCTGGTACTCGTGGCGGCACCAGTTGCCCGCGCTCGCCGCCGCCGGCTACCACGCCGTCGCCCCCGATGTGCGCGGCTACGGCCGCACCGATGCGCCGCAGCCCATCGAGGCGTACAGCATGAAGAACATGACCGCCGACATGGCCGGCGTCGTCGATGCGCTCGGCGAGCAGGCGGCCGTCGTCGTGGGCCACGACTGGGGCGCGCCGATCGCCTGGCACAGCGCGCTTCTCTACCCCGACCGCTTCCGCGCCGTCGCCGGTCTCAGCGTGCCGTACACGCCGCGCGCGCCCATGCCGCCGACGCAGCTCTTCAAGCAGGTCTTCGCCGACAGGTTCTTCTACATCCTGTACTTCCAGGAGCCAGGCGTCGCCGAGGCGGAGCTTCAGGCCGACGTGCGCAGGTCGATGCGCCTGTTCCTCTACATGGCTTCCGGCGATGCGCCGCCAGGCAACTTCGCGCTCAAGCCGAAGGACTCGAAGTTCCTCGACGGCATGCCCGAGCCGGAGAAGCTGCCGCCGTGGCTCACCGAGCCCGATCTCGACTACTTCACCGCGGAGTTCGAGCGCACCGGCTTCCGCGGCGGCCTCAACCGCTATCGCAACATGGACCGCGATTGGGATGAGCTGCCGCAGCTCGCGGGCGCGCACGTGCAGCAGCCGGCGCTCTTCATCGCGGGCGAGCGCGATGGCGTGATCGCCATGAACCCCTCCGGCATCGAGACGATGAAGCAGCACGTGCCGAACCTCCGCGGCGTCGTGATGCTGCCCGGCGCCGGCCACTGGACGCAGCAGGAGCGGCCGGCCGAAGTCAACGAAGCGCTGATCGCGTTCTTGAAAGGACTCTAGCCATGCGAATCGGACTGATGCTGGGCGACATTCTCGGCCCATCGCCCGTGCAGGAGCAGATACAGCAGGCGGTCGATGCTGAGAACGACGGCTTCGACACCGCCTGGTTCGGCCAACTCATGGGCGTCGACGCGCTGACGATCGTTGCGCTCGCCGGCACGCGCACGTCGCGCATCGAGCTCGGCACCGGCGTCATGCCGACGTTCCCGCGCCACCCGTACGTCATGGCGCAGCAGGCGCTGACGGCGCAAGCGGCGACGAACAATCGCTCCGTGCTCGGACTCGGCGTCTCGCACGAGATCGTCATCAGTACGATGCTCGGGCTATCGTACGCGCACCCCGCGCGGCACATGCGCGAGTACCTCTCCGTGCTGCGGCCGCTGATCAGCAACGGGCGCATCGGATTCCAGGGCGAGACCTACCGCGTCAACGCCGGCCTCAACGTGCCCGGCGCGCAGCCGATGCCCGTGATGATCGCGGCGCTCGCGCCGCAGATGCTGAAGATCGCGGGCGAGCTGGCCGATGGCACCGTGTTGTGGATGTCGGGCCTGAAGACGATCGAAACGCACGTCGTGCCGAAGATCACCGCCGCGGCCAAGGAGGCAGGGCGCCCGGCGCCGCGCATCGCCGCCGGCCTGCCCTTCTGCGTGACCGAGGACGTCGCCGCCGCCCGCGAGGCAGCCTCGAAAGTGTTCCAGGTCTACGGACAACTGCCGAACTACCGCCGCATGCTCGACAGGGAGGGCGCAAGCGGCCCGGGCGACGTCGCCGTCGTTGGCGACGAAGCCGCGGTCGAGCGCCAGATCCGCGCGCTGGCGAGCGTGGGCGTCACGGACCTCGTCGCGCCGATCTTCCCCACCGGACCCGACGCCGCCGCATCGATCGCCCGTACGCGCGCGCTGCTCAAGAGCCTGGTGGGCAGGGTGTAGCAGCCGGTCACGCCCCGGCGCGGCGCTCGAGTGTGCATGCGTGCGCGCGGCCGCCCTGCATCACCAGCGCCAGCCGTTCCCTGTCCTGCAGCACCTTGATGTCCGCCAGCGGATCGCCGTCGACCACCAGCAGGTCCGCGAACTTGCCGACCTCGATCGTGCCGACGGCGTCCTGCATGTGGATGCACTCGCTCGCCGTCTTCGTCGACGCCACGATCGCCTGCATCGGCGTCATGCCGCCCTCGACCATGCGCTCCAACTCTTCGGCATTGTGGCCGTGCGGCCCCACGCCGCTGTCCGTTCCCATCGCGATGCGCACGCCCGCCTTCGCCGCACGGCTGAAGTTGGCACGATGATGCTCGATCACCTCGTGCGTCTTGCGCACGGCCTGCGGCAAGACGCTGCCCGGGTTCTTCTCGGCGTTGCGGAGCACCCACATCGGCGCGACGAGCGTCGGCACCAGGAACGTGCCGCGCCGCTTCATCTCCTCGATCGCGTCGTCATCAAGAAAGATGCCGTGTTCGATCGACTCGACGCCCGCCCGGACCGCGTTCTTGATGCCCTCGGTCCCCTGCGCGTGCGCCATACAGGTCTTTCCGGCGGCGCGCGCCTCCTCTACCATGACGGCGATCTCCTCGGGTGAGAACTGCGTGTGCCCCGGCTCGTCCGCGGGCGACAGCACGCCGCCGGTCGAACAGAGCTTGATGAAGTCGGCGCCGGCGCGCAGCATTTCGCGGACGGCCTTGCGCACCTCATCCGGTCCATCGGCCACGTTCTCCGGGAACTCCGGTCCCCAGGGAGCGCGCGTGCGCACGCCGGACGGCATCGTCGCGTCGCCGTGACCGCCGGACTGTGACAGGATCGCCACCGCGATCTTCATACGCGGCCCGGGGATCAGGCCGCGGTCGATGGCCATCTTGAAGCCCTGCGGCGTCATGCCCGCATCGCGCACCGTCGTCACGCCGGCGTTCAGCGTCTCGAGCGCATTGCGCGCGCCGTAGAACACCTGCAACGTCGGCGGCGTCAACAGCCGGTCCTGCAGCGATGCCGGGTGGAAGAGCAGGTGCACGTGGCAGTCGATCATCCCGGGCATCACCGTGCGGCCGGCCGCGTCAAACACCTCTGCGCCCCGCGGCACGTCGATGCCGGCGCCCGCACGCACGACCCGCCCTTCTTCGATGAGGATCGTGGCGCCCGCGACCGGATCGGCCCCCGTGCCATCGATCAGCGTCGCACCGGTGATGGCCGTCGTCATGTCATCCACTCCTGCCTGTCGCGCCCGTGCGCTGCCCGCCGCGCCGTTGTCGAGCGTATCACGCGCGCGCATCACGGTCGCGGGCGCGGCCGGCCCTGGCGATCCGAAACTGGCGCTGGTCAACGCGCCGCGAAGCGTGTAGGACGGCCGCCCCGGCTGTCCACCCCCGGCGGGCTGCGCGTGCGTAGTTCGGCGAGTCGCCTGCTGAGGCGTCCGCGCTGCACACGTCAACCGCCACCGTCGTCGGCCCCTCTGTGCAATCTGTAGCTCCGCGCTGCAACTCGGTCCGCGCCTGGGCGCATCATTACGTCAAGTACAGCACGCCGCAAAGCGGAATCCCCCTGCGCCTGCCGTGAACCACCATCGCTGCCGGGCCGATACTTATCCAATGGAATTACCAGCCGACGGCGCCATGAGCCCGAACCCGCTCCGCGACCGGCTGAGCGCGCGCCGCCACGAGCAGACGCCGCAGGCACTCGCGCGCCTCGTCGTCATCGCCCTCTTCATCGGCATGTGGCTGATGCTCTGGTTCGTCCGCATGCCGATGCCGCTGCCGTTCCTTGTCACGCTGCTCTGCGAAGCCGCGTTCTTCCTCGTCTACTGGCGGACGGTCTTTCTGCTGCCGTCGCTCCGCCACATTGAGCTCGCGCACTACACCATGCTGGCCGCCGAGATCGCGTTCCACACGACGATGGTCTACTTCCTCGGTGGCGTCTCGTGGCTCGGGTCGTTCGCGTATGTCTTCGGCCTGATCTTCACGAACGCATTCCTGGACCTCCGCCGCGGCCTCGTCTATACCGGCGGGGCAGCGTTCGCGTTCATCTCCCTCGTCGTGCTCGAAGCCACGGGCGTCGTCCCCTACTACCAGTACCTCCAGGGCGGCCCCCTCAGCTACAAGGACACGCAATTCGTCGTCACCACGGGCCTTGGGGGACCGGGCGTCTTCTTCAGCATCTACCTCTGGGTCAACTGGGTGGGCCACCAGCTGCGGATCGAACGCGACGCTGCCGTGAGCGCACAGGACAGCCTGCTGACGGCACGCGCCCGCCTGCAGGAAGTCAACGCCGATCTCGAAGCCCGCGTCGCGGCGCGCACCGCCGAACTCCGCGAAAGCGAGCAGGTGCTCCGCGAGACCATCGAGTCGACGACCGACGGCGTACTGGCGTTCAGCGACGGCAAGCTCGTGCACATCAACCGCCTGTTTGGCGAGATCTGGCACATCACCCGCGACGTCATCGAATCACGCGATCCTGCGCTGCTTCGCGACGGCATCGCGCGCCAGATCGATGACCCGGACGGATTCCTTGCCCGGATTCGCGACCTCTTCACCAGCCCGCACGAGGATTTCGAGACGCTCCAGTTCAGGGATGGCCGCGTCATCGAGAGCTACTCGCGCCCGCTGCTGCGGAACGGCGGCGTGATCGGGCGCGTGTGGAGCTTCCGCGACGTGACGGAGCGGATACACGCCGAACGGATGTTGCTCGATCGCGCGGATCGCGACGGGCTCACCGGCACACTCAATCACGCCGCCATCATCGACGCGCTTCGCGCGTTGATCAGCGAGAACAGCGAGTGGCGCCGCTGCGCCGTCGCGATGCTCGACGTCGACGGCATGAAGGCGACCAACGACACCTTCGGCCACCCCGTCGGCGATGGCGTGCTGCTCCGCGTGGCCGATGCACTGGAGCGCGACGGCGCGTTCGTCGGTCGATACGGCGGCGATGAGTTCCTGGTGCTGCTGCCGGGAGCGGATCGCGCCGCCGCCGAGCAGTACCGCGCCACCGTGCTCGCCCAGCTCTCACACGCACGCGTGGCGAACTCGCAGGAGCCCTCGGGCATTCCCATCGTCGCCAGTATGGGGCTCGCAGTCTACCCGGACGACGCCGTAACGGTCGCCGACCTCGTGGCGTTATCGGACGCCGCGATGTACGCGTCGCGGCGCGAGCGGCGCGCCGGCGAAGGCGCCGACACGTCCCTCGAACGCCTGAGCAGCGAGCGCGCGGCGCAACTGGTCGGAGAACTCGTGCCGATGCTCACGTCGCCCGGCGACCTCAACGACAAGCTGCGTCTCGTTTCGCAGCGTCTGTCCGTGGGCGCCGGCTACGCCGCCGTGAACATCGAGGTTTTTGCCCCCCACTCGCGCCTTCTCGCACAGAACGTATACAGAGCCGGTTCGGAGGGACCGGTAGGATTGTGGAACGACCACGCGCGTGCGGGCGGCGGCGGCGCCATCCGGGAGATCATCGCGCGCACCCGCGCGCCGCTCATGCTCGACGACCTCGGCTCGGACCAGCGCATCGATAGCGACGGGCACAAGCTGCTGCGCGCGGCCGGCATGCGCTCCGCGATCGTCGTGCCCATGCTGTGGCAGGGCGAGGCCGTTGGCATGCTGGCGGTCGGCTGCACGCGCGAGGCCGCCTTCACCGCACGCGATGCGCACTTCCTCACGGCCGTCGCCAACCAGGTCACCGCCATCGTCCGCATCGCCACCCAGGCGACCCAGCTCGAGAAGGCGCAGGCCGAGACCGTCGTCATGCTCGCCGCCGCCGCGGAGGCGCACGACCACACCACCGGCCGCCACCTGCAACGCGTCCGCGCCATCAGCGAGGCGCTTGCGCGCGAGCTTGGCTACAGCGAACCCGCCGCCGCGGAACTGGCACTGGCAGCGGTCCTCCACGACATCGGCAAGATCCGCGTGCCCGATGCGCTGCTGTCCAGCGCCGGCTCGCTCGACGCCGCCCAGTGGACGGTCATGCAGCGGCACACGATCTGGGGCGCAGCGTTCCTCGGCGCGCGTCCCGGATTCGAGCTTGCGGCCGAAGTGGCGGCCGCTCACCACGAGCGATGGGACGGCCAGGGCTACCCCCACGGTCTCGCCGGTGAGGCGATCCCGGAAGCGGCCACCATCGTCGCCGTCGCCGACAGCTTCGATGCGATGACCAACGACCGCCCGTACCGGACCGGCCGCCCGGCGCCTTTGGCAGTGCGCGAGATCCAGTCGTGCGCCGGCACGCAGTTCAGCCCGAAGGTCGTCGCCGCTCTCACGCGCCTGCACGAACGCCGCGCCATCCCCATGGACGAAGAGGCCGCCGAGGAAGAATCCGCCGCTTGATCACGCCCCCGTTGCCCGCCCGAGCCGAATCGCCACCACGGCGCGCGACGCCCGCTCGATGCCGAACGCCAGCCCCAACAGCACCGGCGCGTACAACACCCACAGCAGCGCCCATCCCGCCGCAGGCGCGTCCGCCTGGTGCATCGTGCCCACGACGAACTGCAGCGGGTCGCTGGCGATCAGCAGCGAATACGACATCGCGCCCAGCGATGCCAGCGCGGCGAAAGACCGCCCCTGCGCTCGTTCCCCCGAAGTGTTGGCGATCAGCGGCAGCACGACCATCGTCAGCCCAAGGATGATCATCGGACCGGAGACGACGCTGATCAGGCCCGAGCGCCCCTGCGCGAGCGAACCGCCGGTGTGGACGACGAGCCCCGCGTACACCAGCAGCAGCGCATCGAGGCGACCGGCGGTGTAGCGCCGCAGCGCGCCGGGGTCATCCGTGAAGACCTGCGCCAGCGCCATGCCCAGCCCGAACGTGAACAGGTTGAACGGCAGGTACGACGCATCGATCCACCAGTCGAAGAGCAGCCCGAACCCCTGGTGCGACGCCGTCAACGGCACCTTCGAGCCCAGCGTGATCGCCAGCGTCGCCGCGAGGAACGGCCACGGGCCGGCGAGACGCATCGCGCGGAACAGCAGCGGGTACACCAGGTAGAACTGCAGGAACAGCACTACGAACCACAGCGAGGGCGACGGCGCCAGGAACCAGTCCGCGCTGAGCATCCGCGGGATCACCGCCAGGCCTGCGAAGATGAGCGTCCCATCCACCGGATACGGCGCCTCGCCGCTGAAGGTGTTGTGCCGCAGCTCCGCCGCGAAACCCGTGCCGTCCGCAGCGCTGCGGATCAACGCCAGCGCGAGCAGCGTCGCCGTCGTCAGCGCGAAGGCGATCCAGTACGGCGCCAGGATCGCCTTGAACCGGCGGCCGTAGAACCGCAGCGGAGAGAGCCTCTCCGGGCTGCGCAGCGCGTTCAGCGTGATCGCGAAACCGCTGAGCATCATGAACAGCGGCACGCCCTGGTAGCCCAGCCGCCACACCAGGTGCCAGAGCGCCTCAGCCGCGCCGAACACGTCGAGGTCGCCCGCACGCGACGTCACCCGCGTGTAGTGATCATCGACCTGGTCAAGCCCGCCCAGGTTCACAGCGAGGTGGAAGCCGATGACCCAGACGATTGCCGCCCCGCGCAGGACGTCGATCGCCGCCATGCGGCCGCCGCCTGTATTCGCCGCGCCCCCCTGCGGTGCCTCTGACTCGCTCATCGCCATCATCTATCCAACCGCAATCGCGCGGCATCGTAACAACCGCACGACCGCGCGCCTCCGGCGTGACCCGCGCCACACACCGCCGTCACAGCTCCCGCACCCGCCGCGTCCCCACACCCGCGAACAGCGCCGCCACGATCGCCACCCCCGACATCATCGCGATCGCGTGCGGCGTGCCCGCGCGCTCCGCGACCGCGCCCATGATCAGGCTGCCGAACGGGTTGAGGCCCTGCACCATCGTAAACAGCGCCAGCACCCGCGCCCGGTACTCGTCATCGAGGTTCAACTGCAGCAGCGTCTGGTTGAACGTCGTGAACACCACCAGGTTCATGCCGCCGAGCGTCAGCAGCCCGAACGATAACAGGAACACGCGTGAGAACGAGAACAGGAAGATCATCGCCATGTACATCATCAGCGCCACGCTCATGATGCGGCCTTTGTGGCGCACGGTGGAGAACTGCGCCACCACCAGCGTCATCGCGATAGAGCCGAAACCGACGCCCGTCTGCAGGAAGCCGTAGCCCTGCGGGCCGACGTGCAGGTAGTCCGCCGCTATCGACGGCATGAGCTGCAGGTACGGGTACACCAGGAACGTCGGCACCGCCTGCAGCAGCACAAGCCGGCTCAGTATCGGATGCTGCCGTAGGAACGACACGCCCAGCCGGATGCTGTGCCACATCGACTCCGCCGGCCGCTGCACGACGGGCCTCAGCCGCAGTTGCAGCAGCGTGAAGCAGGCCGCCAGGAAGAACAGCGACTCCGCGAAGAACGACGACTGCACGCCGAAGAAGCCGATCATCGCCCCGCTGACGTTCGGAGCGACCACCCGCGACATGTTCATCGCCCCCGCGTTCAGGGCGATCGCGTTCGGCAGCGACTCCGGCCCCACAGAGCTGTACACCAGGTACTGCCGCACCGGATTGTAGATGCTGCTCGCCGTGCCGCCGATGAACGCCGTCACGTACAGGTGCCACAACTCGACGCGCCCCGTCGCCACGAGCAGCCCGATGGCGAGCGCGTTCGCCGCGTTGATCGCCGTGGCCGCACCCGCGAGCTTCTTCCGGTCCACCCGCTCCGCCACCGCCCCGACGATCGGCGACGCGAAGAGGATGCTGATCCCCCGCAGGAACTGCACCAGCCCCAGCTGGAACGGCGAGTGCGTCAGCTCGTGCACCAGCCATCCCTGGCCGATCGACTCCATCCAGTTGGCGAAGCCGCTGGCAAGCGTGCCGGTGATCAGCAGCCGGAAGTTGCCGTTGCGCAGCGACCCGAAGGCGCCGCTGCCCGCGCCGATTTCGCCCGCCGCGCCGCCGGAACCAGTTGGTGTGGATGTCATGGGCTCCGGCATGCTACCGCTGCACGCGCGCAGGAGCTATCGGTGCGGCCGCGATGGCGCCTACAAGAGATCCCGCAAGATATGCAGGCTCAAGTGCATGGCCGACCGCGCATCAGCGAAGATGTTCATGATCTCGAACGACACCACGAACATCGCGGCGTAGAACGCGCCGGGGTGCTGGTCATGCCAGCGCAGCGCCGGCCTGCTGACCGCGTCGCGGACGGCCCGCAGCGTCCCCAGCCAGCCGAACGCAACGCCCAGGGCCGCGCCCGCCAGGACATCGGTGGGCCAGTGCAGGCCGAGATAGATGCGGGGCAGGCAGACGACGAACGCGGCGTAGAGGAATGCCGCGATGCCAAACCGCCGGTGCGCGCAGTACAGCCCCATCGAGAGCGCGAAGAACAGGACGGCGTGGTCGCTGGGAAACGCGCTCCAGCCCTCAAGCGCCCTGACATCGACGCCGTACGGCACCACGAGTTCCTGCGCCGATGCCACCAGCGGTCGTTCTCGGAACGGCAGCGACACCGCGAGCAGCCGCGCGATCAGCACCGCCGCCACGCACATCACCAGCGTCGAGAGGACGTAATCGCGCCGGTCGGGCCCGTCGGCGGGCTTCCGGAACCACAACCACCACAGCATCGCCAGAAAGAGCCCGCCCTTCATGAGCGAGCTCTCCGACAGGAAGACCATCGACTCGTCGAGCGCGTGCCAGCGCTGCGCGAAGCCGTTGAAGAACGAGACGATGCTGGAATCGAACGAGTTCATCCGGCGCCCTCGACCGCCGCGACCCCCAGGGCGGGCGCGCACCGCGTGCCGCTGGCAGCGGCCCGGGCCACGCTCGGTCTCACGTGTCCTAACGCGCGCCGATCGCCGCTGTTGCGCCGTCCAACGCATGCCGATGAAATAGGGGGTAATGGTCGGGGCGACAGGATTTGAACCTGCGACCTCCTGACCCCCAGTCGCTCACGGGTCCTCGCGGGCAGTCCCTGCCGTCCCCGCCGGGCGTGTTGGCGAATCTAGCCGGCCGGGCGTCGTTGCCTATTGTGCCATCTGGTTTCGCTAGATCGCGGCACGTCCGTTTGCAGTCGCGTTTGCAGTTTCCGAATCGCGCACTCGACTCGGCTAACCCCAAGAGTCCGGACACCCACTACCCCGGGCGAAGGCCTCCGGGCTCGCCGCGCGGCCGCGCAGCGACGCCGCGCCGCGATGGGGACGCAAATGGAGTCGACCGGCCAATGACCGACCGAAATCACTGTCCGAGCTGAAACTGACGGGGAAGATCGAGTGTGTTCACCGGGACCTCCACGGGAGCCGATGTCGGCGTACTCAGCGAAGAGTCGGCCGGCCAACCAAACGGCTCAACGTCGTCGCTCACTGACACTGCCTCGAGAACCTCGCTGCCGCCCCTCGGGAATGGGAGCTCAAAGTAGAGCACGCGTCCCTGCTCATCGATGCAGATTGCTTCGATGCTGTGGCCTCTGTAGCACGGAACTTGGCGATCGAGGACCATGCGATCGGCGATTCGCCTGACAGCGGGATCCGTGAACACGTACCCGCCGGAGCCGAGCGACAGTTCCATGTGGCTCCCGGGTCCGGCGGAGCCCTCCGAACACGCTGCACGAACTCTCGTTCGCTCGCCCGGCGAAGGATGCCACTCGCAACCAAATGCCTCGATCGAGTCCTCGGCTGGCTTGTACACCGTGAAATACCTCGTCGTCAGTGCGTCTTTCGAAGATGGAAGGGTGTCCCATCGGTTCAGCGATCCGCTGACCCGCAGCACGACGGTTCCGGGACCTTTGCCAGGATCTCGCTCTGACGTCCGGTACACGATCTCCGCGGGTTGCGTGAGATTCACGAGCTCTCCTAGGTCCCGCGGGGACGAATCGATCGTGGGCGAAGGTGCCACCGGCAACCTGGAACTTGGCGTGCAGCTGCCGAACCCGACAATCGTGGCCAGCGCGGCAATCGCGACCAACGGCGAGGTACGACGCAGCGACTTCATGGGTGGCGGAGGTCCGGGGGGTTGCGCCATATTCGTTCGCTCAGGCACGCAGCGTCATTCACGCAGCCGAGGAGACGGTCCGCTTCTCTCTGCCAATAACTCGTTTCCACATCCCTCATTTCCACGTTTGGGAACCCGTTGGTATGCAGCCACTTCCGCTGATCGATAGTCCACTGTCGGCTGTTGAGGTCACCCCCGGCGTTGTCACGCGCCACCTCTACCGTGCGCAACGCGAGTGCTAGGTGAACATCGCCCATTCGACCTCTCACCTCCTCGGATATGCCGTTCACCCCAAGTCGGCTTCGCATTCCTACCTGGAATGCCCACTCGCTCATGGCCCAGTTGCTTGCTCCTTCGATCTTCCCGATGGGCAAACCGCTCACCCTTTGCGTGCCAAACAGTACGTCGCTGAGCGATGCTTCAAAATAGGCCGATCGAAGCCCCGCACCGAATATCGAGCTTAGGAAATTGCCACCGTCGTCATTGGTGAACAGCGTGTGCAACGTTCCCTCCGTTGCATTCCCGGCGATGAGTTCGAATAGCGCCACGTTATCCCGCCCACCTCGCCAATACGCTTCACTGAACCTACCCCAGAAGGACGTTTGGGACGTGGCGAGACGCGCGTACGCGCCCAGCCAATTGTCTCCACAGGTTAGGGCACATCTTATCCAGTTCTGCGCATCGCTCCATTCGCAAGGAAGGCCCAGGTAGCAGTGGCCAGACGGATCAGCGTAGCGCATCGGGCTGTTGCCCACGTAGGCATACCGGTTCAACCCGTCGACCGTCATCGAATCCGCCGACACAAAATGCCCCAGCGCCGCCGAGTAGAAGCGCGCGTGGTAGTACGACAGCTTGAGCACGGAGCCCGCCTCCGTCTGCTGGCCGGTGTACGTGCGGTCCGTCGCCACGCCGCCGCTGCGGACGCTGCCGAACGGGTAGTACTGCATCCGGTCCACGGCCTCGCTGTCGGTGTTCGTCGTGCCGACCGTGCTGTTCAGGTGGTCTGACAGCAGGTACGTGAGCGTGGACGGCCCCGGCGTCGGCGTGCTGCGCCGCTCCGCGAACACCCGCCCGAACGCCTCGTACCGCTTCGTGATGATCGGGGCGCCGCCTCCGAAGCACTGCTCCTCATAGATGCCGTCGACGTACACGTTCTTCTCGTCGATCGCATCCGAATACGCGCCCGACGACGACGTGCGGCGCACGAGGTCGCCGCACCCACGCAGGAGCTATTGAGTGGACCGGCATGCCGATGGAATAGGGGGAGATGGTCGGGGCGACAGGATTTGAACCTGCGACCTCCTGACCCCCAGTCAGGTGCGCTACCGGGCTGCGCTACGCCCCGAACACTGGATTCTATCACGAGCGGTTGCGTACACACCCGCCCTGCCCCGGTGTCGGCATGCCGTACTTCGCAAAATACTTCTTGACGAACACCGACAAGTGCCGGGCGGTCGCCGCGTGTGGTCGTGCTCCGCTTAATGGCGCGTCAAGTGGAGTCCGCGGTCCCCGTTCGCGGGTAAGTTCGCGGCGCAGCGTCTGAGCACCGGCGAGGAGTTCTTGTCTGTGTCGCCGTGGCGTTACGACAGGCGCGAGAGCGAAGCAGAACGCCGACGGTTGCGCGACGGAGACGCGGACGATGAATGGCGTGTTCTTCTCGGGGAGGTCGATGATGCGCTGCGCTGAGAACGACGATCACGAATGGCAGCACGTGCCGCCAGCCGTGCAAGAGTTGCTGATAGCGCGATCTCGGAGGTTGTCCGGATGGCCAGCTGAGGGCGAGGGCGTACATGTACTGGTCTGTCGCTCGTGCGGTCGCGCCTCGCTCCGAACACATGACGATTACGATATCGAGGTGGCAGAGCGTCGGCCACTACTTCGCCCAGGGCCGCCGAAGGTATAATAGCCCGTTGCGAAACTCTGAACGCTACAGCCGCGGAATCCACGGGTGCTTGTCGTCAATCACCGTAAGCGCCGCGCGCAACCACCCACGGCAGGTCGCATCTAACAAAGGTAGTGCCACACCGAAGTCTGTCGTATTGCGCGCGGCATACCGCTTCGCGTCCGTAGCAAACGACTTGTACAGCAGAAAAATTTCCGGCGCGAGGTAAGGTATACTGCCGTCCGTCTGCCGTCCGATCGACGCAACCGGTCTGCGAATGCGCGCGTCACGCCGGTACACCCAGTCCGCGGCATCCGTCACCTCGAGCAAGATCTCGAACGCCCACGCCTCAGCCCCCGGCCGCCGGACCCAGAACTGATGGTGCTCGTCCGAAAGCTCACCTCCGTCCCACGGCGTTAATCCCCCGTCGCGCACGGTACACACATCCCACGTAGCGCGAAGCGGTGCAAGTCCTTGGACGTCGCGGCGCAAAACCGCCGTGTCGATGTCGCTGTGCGCGCGCGTCTCCCGTCCCACGAACAGATCGAGCGCCACACCGCCTGCGACCCACCACTGTACGTCGACGGAGGCATACACCGCCTGCAGTTCGCCGGGCGTCAGTGGCTCCCACATGTACTCGCTCACCGTAACCCCGTGCCAAGCGCGGCCACTGCGTCTGATAGCGACAAAACGACAGTCCGGTGAGGCGCTGGCATGTTCACCGTCGGAGAGGTCGTTGTGGCTGCTGCGAGTGCCGCAGTTGTTGGCGAGACCGACGGTGAGCTGCTGCTTGAAGAGCCTCCGCAGGCGGCTAAACACGACGCGATGACAAGTCCGAGAATACAGCGAAGAGCGGCTACTCTGTCCACGACACTGGCTTTCGTCGGGCCACCTACGTCACTGCAGAAGAGCAGATAACTTTGCGATTCTAGCTTCGGATCGCAGATACGCGCGCACCGAGTTAGCGTCGGAGTAGCCCCAGTCAGGTGCGCTACCGGGCTGCGCTACGCCCCGACCGCCCGGATCGTAGCACGGCACGCTGGGCGCGCCAAACGCCGCCTAATCCCTCAGGACTTCGCTTTCTTCGAAGGGTTCGACTTGCCAGAGCTGTTGAGGGCGACCGCCTGGCGAACGAGCGCCTTGAAGGCGGACCCGTCAACCTCTTCGCCTTCGTGGATATCGATCGCGCGGCGTACGTTTCCGTCGAGACTCGAGTTGAAGAGACGGGCCGGATCCTTCAGAGACGCGCCCTTGTGGAAGGTCAGCTTCACGACCTTCTTGTAGGACTCGCCCGTGCAGATGATGCCGTCGTGCGACCAAACCGGAGTGCCCATCCACTTCCACTCCTCGACGACCTCCGGGTCCGCTTCCTCGATGAGCTTGCGCATTCTGCTGAGGGTTTCCCCGCGCCAGTCCCCGAGGTCGGCGATTCTTTTCGAGATGAACTCCGATGCCGGCTGGCCCTGGCTCGCGTCCGAGTTTTTCATGCTCTCATCCTGACCCTGCGTCGTACGTCATCCCGAGGTCCATGGTGCACCCAGTTTCTCTGCACGTTCTGTTCGTGACCGCGATCGTAACGCGCGTCGAAGCCCGATGCCAACGTTGACGGGCACGCGCGCCCTACCGCCTCAATCGCGCCACGATGCCGCGCGCACGGAGCGTCTGCGGTTTCGTCAGCAATACGGCGCTCGCCTCCCCATGTGGACGTGAGCTACGATGCCCGCGTGAAGCAGATCACCCGCGCCGTCGGCCTCGAAGCCCTCAGCGACCTCATCGAGGCGCCGCGCAACGCACATCTCGCCTACGTGGCGGAAGGCGCGCCCGAGGCCGTCCGCGTCGCGGCCCGGCGTGAGGGCGAGCGCTGGCTCGTCACCCTGCCGCCCGGCACGTCGATCCCCGACGGCGCGCGCGTCGTGCTGCTGCTCGACGATGGCGAGTTCTACTTCGAGCTGCGCGGCGTCCGCGTGCGCGGGACGCTGCGCGATACCACCGGCGACGGCACGCGAGAAGTCGTGCCCGAGAAGATCATCACCTGGGACTACGGCTCCATGCGACAGAGGGAATCGTGACCGCGCCCGCCGCCACCGCGGCCACCGCCGATGCGCGCGTCCGCAAGGCCCTTCGCGGCGCGACGATCGCGCGCATCGCGACGGTCACGCCCAGCGGCGGCCCGCTGATCATGCCGCTCTACTTCGTCGTGCTCGACGGGCGCATCTACATGAACAACGCGGCGACGTCGCCGACCGTGCGCAACATCGCCGCGCACCCGCACGTCCTCGTGCTGCTCCAGTGCCGAGATGGCGAGGTGGTGCGCGTGCGTGGCACCGCGCGCTACCTGCAGGACGCGGCGACGATGCGCCGGGTCACGCGCGCGTCACTCCCCAAGTACGTCCTGCGCCCACGCGCACTCTGGTTCTGGATCCGCAAGCGGTCGTTGCTGTCGGCCAGGTCGCAGTACACCCGCGAGCGCCCCGACACCGGCATGATCGAAGTCACCCCGGAGTCGTATGCGGTGGCCCCGGCGTAGAACCTCACTCCTTCTGCAGCCCACGATGTGGAAAAGGCGAGCGAACCGACCGCTCGTCGCTCGTCGACTGTGCAGCGCCTGGTACGGAACACGGTGTGTGCTGTCAGAGCGAAAGAATGGCATGAGCACCGGTGTCAGATCTGTGGCGTTCAACTTCAGACGCCAGGCGGTCCCTACGCCGAGGGTGCGCACATTCGCGCGTTGGGTCGCCCTCACGACGGACCCGATGTTGAGTCGGATCTCCTGTGCCTCTGTCCCAACGGCGTCGATGCGGCGAGTCTCGCGTACCACAGGACTCTGTTTCGGAAGGAATGACGATCTGCTACTCGGTGCCAAGCTTCGGCGGGTTATCGAGGCGCTGCATCTCAAACCGATAGGTGTTTCGAACACGGCGCCAGCCGAATGCGTCCGCGCTTACCGGGATGTGCGCTATCGATACGAGACCGTGGTCTTGGAGTTCGTGCGTTCCCTTTGTCCACGTGTCCGGCGAAAGCATGTAGAGTTCCCGAGCACGCGACGGCGAAACCCAGATCGATTTGTTGGGTTCCAGGCTTTGCTGATCTCGAAGTACGAGGAGTAAAGCAATGGCCGCGGCCGAAAGGACGACGTGCCACCCCTGCATCCAGAACGACGGCGGGAGTTTCAGGTAGCGCTCGTGCACGACGCCAGGCGGTTTGTAGGCTATTCCGCGGCCAGCGTCATCGAGAAGGTAGACGACCGACGGCTTCCCTTGCATCGGTTGGGTCCGTACAAGTCTTTCCGACGCCAGCCACACGAGGGCATCTGCAACGCGCCGCGCGCCGGCTGTTTCCGGGTCCCAGAGCCCTAAGAGCTCGGCCCACCCGCGCGATGGGAATGTGGTCTCATAAGGGGGCGCGGCAGCGATCCACAGCATGCTCAGGTAAAGCTTGAGGCGGACTTCGCCGCCCCGACCGCCGCCGGTCATGATCCGGGAGAGCGGAGGGCGAGTCTCACTGTGTGCCCGGACGAACCCCTCCCTGATCGGCGCCGGTCGGGCATACACACGATTTCCAGCCGAAGATGCCAGGCGCAGCGCGCGCTCGAAGTGGGCGGGTTCGATTACTTTGGGCATTTGCTCAGCCTCTGCACCGGCGTTGGGCAGCAATATACAGTAATGATCCGGTATACAGGGGTAATGTAACGGATATCCCTTACCTTCCGCCAGATGTGTACTGGCGTACGGCCAGTATAGCCCCTGGTCGCATGGGTGCTGAAGCGTGGTTAATCGGGCGCAACCGTGCTACAGTACAGGGTGCAGAGGTGGTAGTTCGATCCTGGACTTCCGTCGGTCGGGCCGCCATGCTGCATCGCGGGGCGAGGGCGTTGGAGGCCCTCGGTCGCCTAGTGGGGTCGGCGCGGCTCGCCTTGATCGGAGTCGCTGCCGCGCCGACCCAGGAGGGTCAGGAGCCATGCTCCCTTGTGCTGTACCGCAGGCGGCTGATACCCGCCCGATGTACATGCCACTGCTGTTGTTGTAGCAGCAGCCGTCGGCGGTCGGCGTGGGGGTGTTCGAGCGCCCCCACGTACGACCATCTTATCGTGATTCGGCTGCGGCAGGCTATAGGGAGTTAGCCGGAGAGCGGTCGCTCGAGCGCATCAGCAGTGCGCTCAATACCACATAACTTAGCGAGTTCAGCTTCGGATGGTAGCTATGCGTGCACAGCGGGAGCGCCGGAGTAGCCCCCACTCAGGTGCGGTACCGGGCTGCGCTGCGCCCCGAACGCCGAGGTCGCCACCGTCATGCCCCTTACCGGCTGGCGCGCCTGCGCGGCGTCCGACGCGTGCGGCGTTCCGCCGCTTCCGCCCGATGCTTGAGCTGTGCCAACGACGCTTCCCACAGCGGCGTGAAGCGCGCGAACCAGTCGCGATGCATCCGCGCGAGCGCCGCCGCGTTCAGCCGATAGCGCCGCTCCCGGCCCGCCTCCTCGGCGATGACGAAGCCCGCTTCGCGCAGCACGCGCAGGTGCCGCGACACCGCTGGCCGGCTGATCCGCGGGAACGCCGCCGCCAACTCGCCTGCGGTGCGCGTCTTGCAGCCCCGCAGCAGGTCCAGGATCGCGCGCCGCGTCGGATCGGCCAGCGCCTCGAACGGGTCGTGCGCCGCGCTGCCCTGCGCGCTCACGCTTCGACGATGCCACGCAGCGCGTTGAGCTGCGTCATCCCCCAGCCGCCCTCGTAGCCGGCGTGGTCATCCGCCCCGGCGGCGCCCGTGCGCTCGAAGCCGTGGTGCATCAACTCCACCAGCGTGCCGCCGAGCTGCGCCGCCAGGCGGATCGTGATGAACGTCGGCTGCAGCCAGCCGCGATTGGGGATCCAGTCGTTCTCGAACGTCAGCTCGCGCGGCGCGTCGAAGACGATGATCGTGCCGCCGTACCGCGCGGCCTCGCCATCGAGCGAGACCTCCATCTCGACATGACCGCCCTTGCGCGGCTCGTACGTGACCAGCTTCTGGCCGTTCGGCTTGCCGCCCTCCGGCGGGCCGATGAGCGCGCCCCACCAGCCGTTCATCCGCTCGAACGTCTCGAACTCGCGCCACACCCGCTCGGGCGGCGCCTTGATGTGGATCGACCTCCGCACGACCAGGATGCTCTCGACTCCTGCGGCCACGGCCAGCCTCCCTTCGCAACGGCGAGCTCATACGTAACCGCTATGTTACATGATGCCAGCGGCGTGTCAATCCCCCGCCGACAACGGATGCTCCCCGTCCCTCGCAGGGAAGGGGCCGCCCGAAGGCTCGCCGTGGCGAGGGATGAGGTCGCGCGAAGCGCCCTCTGCTCTCTGCTCTCTGTTGTCTGTTCTGGCGGGAAGCGCCTCGCGCTCAGCCGGCGCGGCGCTCGGACGCGCCGGGGCGCACGGTCGTGGCGAACATCTCGTAGCCGTTGCCGCCGCGCTTCTTGGCGGTGTACATCGCCGCGTCGGCGTGGCGCAGCAGCGTCTCGGCGTCTTCGCCATCCAGTGGATACGCCGCGATACCCAGGCTCGCCGAGCCGCGGCCGCCGGAGACGCTCGCTTCCCATCGCTCGTTGAGCCGCTCCAGGATGCGTTTCGCCACGCCGGCCACCTCGCCCGTGTCGCGCACCGAAGGCAGCAGCACGACGAACTCGTCGCCCCCCACCCGGGCAAGCGTGTCGCCCTCACGCAGCGCCCCCTCCGTCTCCTCGGCGACGTGTCGCAGGTGCTCGTCGCCCGCCTCGTGGCCCTCCGTATCATTGATCTTCTTGAACCCGTCCAGGTCCAGGAAGATCAGCCCGACGGTGGTGTGGTCGCGTCGCGCCTGCGCTACGGCCTTGGCCAGGCGGTCGATCAGCACCGACCGGCTCGCCACGCCCGTCAGCGCGTCGTGGAAGGCCAGGTAGCGCATCTCTTCCTCGGCGCGCCGCCGGTCGGTGATGTCGTGGACGATGTAGACGGTGCCGACCCACTCCCCCGTCTGGTGCAGCAGCTTCGACGCCGAGACGATGGCCGTGCCCGCCCCGCCATCCGTGCGGCGATAGTTGATCTCGGAGCGGCGCTCCTCCAGGCCGTCATCGACCGCGTGGTCGAAGCAGGTATCGAGAGGCATCGCGTCGATGCCCGCAACCGATGCGCCGAGCAGGCTCTTGCTCGCCGTCCCGAGCATCTCCGCCGCCGCCTCGTTCGCCAGCCGGATCACACCGTCGCGGTCAACGACGAGCAGCCCCTCGGCCATCGTGTCGATGATCTGCTCTGCGGCCAGCGCCGGCGTGATATCGACCAGCCGGTACTGCCATACCGCGCGCGCGGCGAGGACGACGAACGCGCCGATGAACAGATAGCCGACCGGGTAGACCGCCACGCCAAGCGCCGGCAGGAAATCGACCGTCGCGGGGTAGGAGATCAGGAGCGCCACCAGGATCGCCCTCAGGCGCCGCCGCTGCGCCTCCGACTGCGTGGCCCGGTATCCCGTGCGAAGCACGTGCACGCTGGCGCCGAGGTACAGGCCGAAGAACCCCAGCAGCAGCGGCATCAGGGCCCCCTGCACCGGGTAATGGCCCCAGTAGTAATGGCGGACGCCGTCGACCACGCCGTCCGTCGCCAACACCAGGACGTAGAGCACGATCGAAAGCGGAAGCGCGCACACCACCAGCACGTTCGTCCGGCGAAGACGGCCCGTCACGGAGCACGCGAAGAGGTACACCGCCGCCGGGATCATCACCAGCCCGACGTGTTCGACCCTCACCCACGCGAGTGCGATGGATGCGTCGTCGGTCGAGTACACGGCGCCGAAGCTAACCAGCCAGACCGTGGTCGAAAGCGCCATCGCGCAGAACGTCACGCTGACAATGGACGCGCGCTCGCGCACGAGCGTGACGAGACCCAGGCCGCCGTTCAACAGCCCGGCGATGACGACCGGGATCGCATACGCGCTGAACGCGTAATTCGACGAGTCCAGGATGTCTCGCAGCACTAGCAGTCCCTCAGCCGGCCGGATGCGCAGGCGCGCCGGCGACGGCTCCCCGCTTCGGAGGTACATGAACCTCCGAAGAGCCGATCGTGCCGGCTATCCAAGTATCGGTACCCGCGCGTGGTGAATTAATCCGTGAGGGACGATGAACTGGCATGACCCCTCAGTATGTGACCTTTGGCAGCGGAGGCCGGGTGCTGGCACCCACGGAATCGGCGGGGCGGCAGCGCGTCAGGCCGAAGCGGTGTCGCCGCGAGCGGCAGTGATGGCCCGCGCCGGTCCAGCCGGCTTCGGGCGGGCGATGCTGCGCGCGGCGAGGATGCGGAAGAAGGTGAAGAACACCACCGCCAGGCCGCCAACGAGATACGCGACCTGCGCCCACGCCTGGTGCGAGTCCGCGCCGGCAAGCACCCCGTGGACCAGCGCACCCGCGAAGAGCGCGAAGCTCGCGTAGTGGAGCAGGCGCCATCCGCGCTGGCCGATCCACTGCTTCGCGTAGGAACTCAGCGTGACGATGATCGAGCCGTACAGCACGATCGCTCCAAGCCCGACCGCCACCGGCCGGTACCGCGACGCGAACGGCACCATCAGCTCGATAAGGCTGAAGTGCGCGTACGGGTCCGGCAGCAGGATGAGCGCATGGAACAGCATGGCTGCCAGCACGAAGATCGACAGGAACTGGTGCATGTCGAAGACCCACGGGCGCATCAGCAGCCCATCGAACACCCGGGAACTGATGCCCAGGCCGAGCAACACCGACGCAAGTAGCAGCCCGAACGCCACGAAGCCGCTGGCCCGGCCCAGATACCACCACCTGTGCACCGAGGACATCGCGCTGGTAGCGGGCGGCGTATCGGCGGGGAGTGAGAACTGCAGCGCCACCGCGCCCGCGAGGATGATCGCCGCAACCGGCAAGGCGAGCCGTGCGAGCGCCGGCCACCTCGTGCTCGCCACTAGCTCGCCCTCGTCCGCGTCACCGGCCGCGATGCTGTTCGCGGGGACGGCGGCGCCGCAAGCGGCTCCAGGTACGTGGACCCATCCGGCGCGACGCGCTGCACGAGGTAGATGCGCCTCACGATCGTGGCGGGCGCCTGCTGCGCCGCTGCGGGCTCCTCCTGGCCGCCGGCGGTGGTCGCGATCCACGCCGACCCCCCACCCACAAGCGCGGCCGACGCCGCGACCGCCGTCACCTTGCTGGTGATGTAACGCACCCTCATAGACCTGGCGCTCCCTCCGCGGACCTAATCGTCGTCGTCGCGCTCGTCATCGTCATCGTCATCGTGCTCGTCGTCATCGTCGCGCTCATGTTCGCGCTCTTCGTGGTCCCGCTCTCGCTCATCGGATTCCGAGTAGGCGGGCGCCGGTTGCGCCTCGGCCGTGCCGTCCACGTACACGAAGTCCGTGACGATCGCCGGCGCCGGCTGCGGCGACGCCGGCGGCTGTGCGGCGTCGTTACCCGCGCCGCCATCGGTCCAGGCGAACATGTCCGTACTCGAGCCGTACGCCACCACGACGAACCCGAAGATGGCGGTCAGGAAGAATGCCGCGGCAAGTGCCCAGCGTCTCGTCATCAGTGTCTCCTCCGTTTCATCCCGCTCGCGCCGGGCCACCCCGCCTATCCCGCGCTGCCATGCGGTCGATGCCATTGTAGGAGGCGTCAGGGCCGATACCTGCTACGAAGCGATTACGGCAGTAAGCGCTGTCGAAACGACGTGGAGATACGAGGGCTGGCGCGCCATTGCCACGTATGCGTTTCTGTAACGACGGGTACTCCACAGCAGCCGCCGATCCTGTTACAGTCGATGCGCAGCAGCGCGACCGGGGGGTGGTTCGCCGCGTGCCTCCGCTTCACCCACGCGGCATCTGCCACCTGGACCGCCCCACGCCCGCCTTGACGCTTCGGTCCCATTCGTGCGCGCACGATTCGCTGAGCGGGAGACATACGGTGCAGACCAACGAACTCGATGGCGCGATAGAGGCGCTGGAGCAGCACCGGCTTGCACTGGCCGCCGGGCCGCCTCCGGCGGCCGCGCGGTCGGCGCCGGAGTCCGAGCACCTCGAACGGGCACTACGGCACCTGCGCGCCGCGCGTGATGAGCTGACGCGCCTGGACGCCGGCGTCCGGTCGATGCGTGACGCACTCGAAGAAGAGCGTCACCGCAACCTTGATCTGTTCGAGGCCGCGGCCGACGCGGCCATCCGCGTGGACGAGGGCGCGCGCATACTGGCGGTCAACCGCCGCACGGAGCAGATGTTTGGATACAGGCGCGACGAGTTGATCGGCCGGCACATCGGCGTGCTCATCCCGGAGCGTTTCCGGACCGCCCAGGAGCGCAAGCTCGGCACCTACGTCCTGGCGCCCGGCGAACGCGCCATGGGTGCGGAGTTTGACCTGTACGGCCTCCGCAAGGATGGGACGGAAGTCCCGGTGGAGATCAGCATCATTCCGGAACAGACCGCGGAGGGTCTCGTAACGACGGGTCTCGTCCGGAACATCACGAAACGCATGCAGGCGGCGCACCAGGCGACCCGTCAGGCGGACCTGCTCAGACTCGTCACCGACTCGCTGCCGGCGCTCATCGCCTATCTCAACCGCGATCTTCGTTACGGGTTCGCCAACTTGTCGTACCGCGAGTGGTTCGAATTACCGGACGGCGATCTCAGTGGGTTCACCATGATGCAGGTACTGCGGCCCGACGTGTTCTCGCAGGTCGAGCCATTCGTCAAACGGGTGTTGCGAGGCGAAACCGTCTCCTTCGAACGGCACGCGCAGCACTACCGCACGGGCGATCCCACCGTCCTGCACGTCACGTACGTGCCGGACGCCAGCGCCCTGGGCGAGGTGCGGGGCTTCTTCGTCCTGGTTCACGACGTGACGGAGAGCAAGCGGGCCGAAGAGGCGCTCCGCGAAACCACCCGTCAGCTCGAACACCGAGTTGCCGACCTGGAGACGTTGTTGGATCTCGTGCCGGTCGGCGTCGCCATCGCCGACGACGCGTCGGCCAGCGTGATCCGGCCCAACCGCGAGTTTGCACGCATGCTGCGGCTGCCGCCGGACGCGAACGCCTCGAAGAGCGCGCCTGAGGGGGAACGGCCGGAAGGGTTCCGCGTCATGAGCGGCGGCACGGAGATCGACCCTGCCGCAATGCCGATGCAGACGGCCGCACGTACGGGGCAGCCGGCTCTCGGGCGGCAAGTGGACGTCGTGTTCGACGACGGCACGTCGATATCGCTGTACGGGCAGGCGGCGCCGCTCTTCGATGCCGATGGCAACGTCCGCGGAGCCATCGGCGCGTTCTCCGACGTGAGCGATATGCGGCGGATCGAGGATGAGCTGCGAGCGGCAAACGCCGTGAAGGATGAGTTCCTGGGGCTTGTCTCGCACGAGCTCAAGACGCCGATCACCACGATCCTCGGGAATGCCGAGGTGCTGCGAAAGCGCGGCATGCTGCTCGACGAAGACGACCGCTCCGGAGCGCTCGCCGACATCCACGACGAGGCGCAGCGGCTCAACGCGATCGTCGAGAACCTGCTCGTGCTGGCCCGCCTCGAAGCCGGCCAGCGCATCGAGCGCGAACCGGTCCTGATTCAGCGCATCGTCGACCGCGTCGCGGAGCGGCACAGGCGTAGCTTCCCGGACCGCCCGATTGAACTGCACCGGGAGGACACGCTACCGCCCATCGTCGGCTCGCCGATGTACGTCGAGCAGATACTCTCGAACCTGCTCAGCAACGCCGAGAAGTACAGCCCACCGGATGCGCCAATCGAGATCACGGTGGCGGCCGCCGGCGCGCACGCTCACGTGTCCGTGTCGGACCGTGGCGTCGGCATCGCGCCGGAGGAGCTGGAGACCGTGTTCACGGCGTTCTATCGCTCACCGCGCACGGCGGCGCAACAGGGGTTCGGCATTGGGCTGGCAGTTTGCAAGCGCCTGGTCGAGGCGCAGAGCGGCCGCATGTGGGCCTCGCCGCGCGACGGCGGCGGCACCTGCTTCACGTTCTCGCTACCCCTTGCCGGCGATGACGCCGGCGTGGCCGAGGCATAGCGCCGCCTACCCCAGCACGCGCCCGCCGATGACGATCGCAAGCCCCGCGGCGGTCACGAAGGCAAATTCCGCGAGCACACCGCGATCCAGATGCTCCGTCAGGTAGTGCGAGATCACGCCAGTCGTCAGGTAGAACACCAGCAGTATGAAGACGCCCGCAAGGAAGCCTTCCAGCGGGATGAAATAGAGCACCCATCGCGCCTCGGCCACGATGACGCCGATGCACGCGGCGAAGACGAGCGCCCGTAGCGGGTCCGCCTCGGCCTCGCGGAAGATCTCGATCGACAGCAGCATGCTGATCAGGCCGACAGCGAAGGCCGCGGGCAGCAGCTCCACATCGAAGCCGTAGACCACCGCATAAAAGCCGAACGCCGTCAGGTAGGTGATGACGTTGAGCACGAAGCGCGCCAGCGGGAACTGTTCGTCCTCGGGATGCACCGAGACGTGCTCGGCGTACAGCGCACCGGCCATCAGCACGCCCGCGCCCGCGACGGCCGGGGCGGCCCAGTAACTCAAGATCACGTCTTCGAGGAACAACCCCGCCGAGAGCGTGAACAGCACCGGCACGAAGAGGTACGGCGCCGTATCGGCGATGGTGTGGAAGTCACCGCGCGGGTTCGAGCGGATGATGCCATCGGCGCCGAGCGCCATCAGCGCCGTCAGCGCCAGCAAGATCCACGGCTGCACGGGGTCGACCGCGATGAAAAGCGCGAGGCCGATGGAGAAGGCCAGCGCCAGTAGCGGTATGCGGCCGGCTCGCGAAGTGCCGCTGAGTTGGGAGCTCGGCGGGCGTTCCTGCAATGGCGGGGCGCCGCGCTCGAGCATGGGAGATGTGGTCATAGTTGATGCCTTCGTGACACGCGAACGCCCCGAAACCGGGGCGTGAACCTGTCGCTTCAGGACGGGCCGATCTTAGCGGCGACCGCCCGAGGTGTCAACTCGCGCCGCGCCTTTTGAATCTGAATTCGTCAGGATCGAACGGATTCCGACGCGCCCGAGCGTGTGATCTGCCACACGCCGCGCAGCCGTCCTATCTCTTACTGGGCGCCTTCTTTGCGGACGCAGTCCGTCCCTGTCGCGCGGCGCTCTTCGGCGCGCGCGCCGAGGCGATCGTGGCCGGCTGCGGCTGCTTTCTAGCCGCGGTCTTCTTGAGCCAGGTCACCGGCTCTTCGCCGTAGATCTCCGCACCGTTCGCCCACCACAGGCGCTCGCGCGCGTCTTCCGGCACGTCGAGCAGGTCAAAGATCGTGTCCCAGCGGCGGATGTGATCAGCGATCTTGTCTGGGGCCGTATCCGATCCGAAGATCAACTTCTCAAAACCGATCTCGTGGCCGATCAGCCGGCGCTCCACGGCGTGCCGCTCGATCGTCGTGCCACCGCTGAAGTCGAAGTAGACGTTGTGGCGCCAGCGCGCCACGGACGCCGCCTCATCGTAGTTGCCGGTGCCGCCCAGGTGCGCGCCGATCAGCCGCAGCTCGGGGAAGTTGTTGGCGATCGTGTCGAGGTGGAACGGCCGCATGCGGATCGCCGAGATGTTCCGCGCCATCTTCGCGATCTCGGCCCAGCGGCGGTATCCCGCGAGCGCCTGCTGATCGCGTCGCGGGTGCGTGATGCGATAGTCGATACCACCGCCGATGACGCCCATATGCAGCAGGATCGGCCAGCCGAACTTCTGCGCCTGCTCGTAGACCGGGAAGTAGGCCTCGCAGTCGTAGTCGCGCAACACGCCGATCATCTTCAGGCCGCGATACCCCATGTCGTGCAACTCGGCGAGCCGTGCCGGCGTCGTCGTCTCCGGATCGATCATCGCAGTCGGGATGAACAGATCCGGATGACGCAGGGCGTGCTTGATCGACGCCTCGTGCGAGATGCCGAAGCGGCCACCGCAGAGGAGGTTCGCCCTCGTGATGCCGGCGTCCAACGCCCGCCGGTACAGGTTGTCGACCAGCGGTCTCGGGTTAGCATCGGGCTTCTCCCAGTTCCGCGGAAAGTGCATGTGGATGTCGAAGATCTTGCGCAATGCGCCCCCTGTCGTGCGTACGGCTCGCGCCACATGGCCTGTGGGACTGCTGGATACCCGGTTGCCGCGCGCCTACGGGATGAGGCCGGCGCCGCCGCTTTCCTTGATCGCCTTCCGCTCCGCCGGCGTCGACATGGGCCGGTCCAGCGCGTACTTCTTGACCAGGTTGTCGAACGAGAGGTCGGGGTTCGATGCATCGACCATCTTGTCGTACCTGGGGTCGAGCTGGTCGATCTGCGACTTGAGGGAGAGGTGGAAGGCGAAGCGGCTGATCATCCGCGTCATCTTCTGGCCGCCGCAGTCGGGGCATACCGCCACGAAGGCGTCGTCCGCCACGCGGCGCGTCATCACCTCGACGAACTTCTTGCAGTTGTGGCAGGCGTACTCGTAGATCGGCATGTGTGTTCCCCTGCGGGCGCGGGCGCGCCCTCCTCAGCCGGACCGCACCATGATAGCAACCGGCGGCGGCGAGGAGACGATCGTCCTGCGGGACTGGGGCGGCGGACGCCAGATCAGGCGCGCCGATCGAGCACGTACTCGCCGATGTCCTCCAGGGAGGCACGCGCCGGGCTGTCGGGCAGCGTGCGCAGCGCCGTCAGCGCGCGGTCGCGGAAATCGCGCGCCACGTTGTAGGACTCGTTGAGGATGTCCGAGTTCAGCACCATGTAGACGGCCTCGGCGACGTGCTCCGTCTTCGGCTTGCGGGTGCGGAACGCCCTCTTGATCGGATTGTCCTTCGGGTGCCGCTCCATCAGGATCAGCGACGGCAGCGTCAGTGTCCCCTGCATGAGGTCGCTGCCGATCGGCTTGCCCATCTCCTGTTCGTCGCCCGCGAAATCGAGGATGTCGTCGACGACCTGGAACGCCATGCCCACGTTCAGGCCGTACGTGCGCAGTGCTTCGCGCTCGGCTGCGGTGCAACGCGCGACCATCGCACCACCCTCGGCCGACGTGGCAAACAGCGACGCCGTCTTGCCCTCGATGCGGCCGAAATAGGACATCGTGTCCTGGCCGTACTCGTACGCGCTCATGTCCTGGTGAAGTTCGCCGCCGGCGATCGCCATGATCGTGTAGGCGAACAGCCGCACCACCTTCGTGTTCTCGGTGCGCGAGATCAGCTCCGCGGAGTGCGCGAACATGTAGTCGCCGAGCATCACCGACGCGGAGTTGTTGAAGAGCTCGTTCGCCGTCGGCCTGCCCCGGCGCGACGGTGATGCATCGATCACGTCGTCGTGGACGAGGGTCGCCGTGTGCAGCAGCTCGATCGAGGCCGCGAGCGGCACGTGCAGCTCCGGATTGTAGTCGCCGAACTTGCCGGAGAGCAGCGCGATCGCCGGGCGGATGCGCTTGCCGCCGCCGGCGAGCACGTGCCCCAGCATCTTCGAGAGTAAGGGGATGTTCTCGACGTGCTTGATGCGGTCGAGCGCCTCCTCGACCAGCAGAAGGTCGTCGGCTACAGGTCCGTAGATCGAGGCGACCTTCACCGTTCGCTCCCTCCCGGCGCGGGCACGCTGGCGCCAAGCAGCCGCAGCGCGTTGCGCGTCGTCGCCTCGGCGACCTCGGCCGCCGTCATGCCCTTCAGCTCCGCGATCTTCGTGACGGCCTCGGCGACGTACGCCGGCTCGTTCCGCTTACCGCGATAGCGCTGCGGCGCGCCGTACGGGCTGTCCGTCTCGACCACCAGGTGTTCGATGGGGGTGGCGCGCACGACCTCTTGCAGCAGCACCGCCTTCGGATGCGTGACGGACGTATGCACCGAGATGACGAATCCCCATTCGACGTAGCGGCGCGCCTGCTCCGCGTCGCCGCTGAAGTAGTGCAACACACCGAGCGGCCGTCCATCCGGAAGGCGGCCGCCCATGTCACGCGACCATTGCTCGAGCAGCGGCATCATCTCCTCGTGCGCCTCCCGGGCGTGCACCGCGACCGGCTTGCTCGCGCGGCCCGCCGTCGCGAGCTGCCTGCGCAACACGCGCAGTTGCTGGTCTCGCGGCGACAGGTTGCGGTAGTAGTCCAGGCCGATCTCCCCCACCATCGCCACCCGCGGGTGCTGCGCCAGCTCCTCCAGTTCGTCGAGCTGCGCGTCGTCTGCGTCCTGCGCATCGTGCGGATGCACCCCCGCCGCCGCCAGCACGCGCTCGTCGCGCTCCGCAAGCGCGACCGCGAGCCGACTGCTCGCGGCATCGACCCCGAGCGCCAGGATCAGTTCGACGCCGGCTTCCCGCGCCCGCTCGATCGCGGCATCGCGATCGGCGTCGAATTCCGCGTCCTGGATGTGGCTGTGGGTGTCGATGAGGCGCATCTCAGGCCGAAAGGCGCGCGTCCCCCTCGACAACCGGCAGCTCGATCTTCCTGAACAGGGGCTCCGGCTGTTGCAGGAGCGTGCCCGGCTCCAACCGGCGCGCCTCCCATCCCGTCGCCTCGACCGCGCCCGCCATCCCGAGATACTCGTGGATGGTCTGGCTGGAGAACGGCAGGAACGGGTACAGCGCCACCTTCAGCGCGTTTATAACACAGAGCGCCGTGTAAAGGGACGTGGCCGTGCGCTCGCGGTCCGTCTTCGCGGTCTTCCACGGCTCGGTGTCGCTCAGGTACGCATTCGCCTCCTGCGCCATCGACATGGCGTTGCCGAGGGCCGCCTTCAGGTGCACCGCCTCGATCTGCCCGCGTACCTCCTCCAGCATCGCCACGGAGCGGTCGAGGAGGCGGCGATCGCGATCATCGAGCGGCCCCGGCTGCGGCACGCGCCCGTCGAAGTTCTTGTGCGTCATCGCCAGCACGCGGTTGACCAGGTTGCCCCACGTGGCCACCAGTTCGTCGTTATTGCGGCGGATGAGCTCGGCCTCGGTCAGGTCGGTGTCCGAGTTCTCAGGCAGGTTCGCCGCCAGGCAGTAGCGGATGGCGTCCGGCTGGTAGCGTTCCAGGTAGGTCAGCACCGACTCACCGACGCCCTCGCTCTTCGAGGCCTTCTCGCCCTTGAAGGTGACGTACTGGTTCGCCGGCACGTCGTACGGCAGGTTCAGTCCGCCGTAGCCCATGAGCATCGCCGGCCAGATGATGGCGTGGAACGGGATGTTGTCCTTGCCGATGAAGTAGTAGCCGCGCGCCTCCGGGTCTTCCCACCACTTCCGCCATGCCTCCGGGTCGCCGCGGAGTTTCGCCCATTCCTTCGACGCCGACAGGTAGCCGATGACCGCCTCAAACCACACGTAGATCCGCTTGCCGGCGCCCAGGTCTTCGACAGGAACCGCGATGCCCCACTCCAGGTCGCGGGTGATCGCCCGGTCGTGCAGCCCCTCTTCCACGAAGCCGATGCTGAAGTTGACGACGTGCTTGCGCCAACCCTCGCGGCTCTTCAGCCAGGCCAGCAACCGCTCCTGGAACGCGCTGAGCTTCAGAAAGAAGTGCTCGGTGTCGCGTGCCTCCGGCGTGGCGCCGCTGATCGCGCTCGTCGGGTTGATGAGATCCTCCGGGTCGAGCGTGCGGCCGCAGCTGTCGCACTGGTCGCCGCGTGCTTTTTCGTAGGAACAGTTCGGGCACGTGCCCTGCACGTAGCGGTCGGGCAAGAAGCGGCCGGCCTGCGGGTCGTAGAACTGCGATGTCGTCCCCTTGTAGATGTAGCCGTTCCGCATCAGCGTGAGGAAGATGTCGTGCACGACCTCGGCATGATTCTCGGTGCCGGTCGACGTGAACAGGTCGAACGAGATCCCCAACTCGCGCCAATAGCGCAGGAACTCCGGGTGGAACTCGTTGACCACGTCCTGCGGGCTGCGTCCTTCGCGGTCGGCGCGGACCGTGATCGGCGTGCCGTGCTGGTCGCTGCCGGAGACCATCAGCACGTCGTCGCCGGCCATGCGATGGAAGCGCGCGAAGATATCGGCCGGCAGGTACGCACCGGCGATGTGGCCGAGGTGGAGCGAGCCGTTTGCGTACGGCCATGCCACGGCGACGAGAATGCGGCGCGGTTGTGAATCTTTACTCAAGGTGAAGGTATTCTAACCAATCCCGCCCGCAAGAGGCTCTGGCCCTCGCGCGGACCGCGAACCGCGGCGTTACGCGCCGCGATGCCACAAGGCGTACGCCTCGCGGCGCGCCAGCCCGAACTGCCGCATCAACCCCGCCACGGCGTCCTTCGACGTGACACCATCCGCTCGCATCGCCGCGATCGCGGCATCGACGTCGCCAGCGCCGGGCGCTTCGAGCGTGGGCAGCGGTCCGCCTTCGATGACGAGCGTGAACTCGCCACGCGGTCGCGCGAAGTGGGCGATGGCGTCCGAGATCGTCCCTCGCCAGATCTCCTCGTAGAGCTTGGTCAGCTCGCGGCAGACGGCAATGCGGCGGTCGCCGAGCGCGGCCAGCGCGTCCGCAAGTGTCTGTGGTATCCGGTGGGGCGACTCGTAGACGACCAGCGTGTCCCCCGAGGCCGCAGCGGCGGTCAGGGCCCGGCGGCGGGGGCCGGACTGCCGCGGCAGGAAGCCCAGGTAATGAAAGCGGCGCGACGGTAGCCCGCTTGCGGCCACGGCGGCGACCACGGCCGACGCGCCCGGCAGCGGCACCACGGTGTGCCCGGCATCAATGGCTGCCACCACCAGGTCGTGGCCGGGATCGCTGATCCCGGGCATGCCGGCGTCGCTGACGACGGCGACGTCGCCAGCCGCCAGCGCGTCGAGCAGCAACGGCGTCTTGCCGCGCGCATTGTGCTCGGTGTAGCTCGTCAGCCGCCCGCTGATCTGGAAGTGGTCGAGCAGGCGCCGCGCCGAACGAGTGTCTTCGGCCGCGATGAGCGGCACGGCGCGCAGCACCTCCAAGGCGCGCAGCGTCATGTCGTTGAGGTTGCCGATGGGCGTGGCTACGAGATACAGCGTGCCCATCAACCGGGACCGCGCGCTGTCGGCGACATAACTGAATGAAGGCTATAGCAGTTCAATAATTTTCTGCCGGAAATCCTTGACCGTCTTCGCGGCGGAGCGATACACTTAACGAAATCATACCCCCGACGCCCCTACGGGGGCGCCCAGTGCAGACGATGAAGCGAACCATGTAGGAGAAACCGGTAGGAACCCTCCGCCGGCCTCGATCATGTCATACCCGTAGCTTTGCGGGTATGTGGACGGGGACCAGCAGCGAAGCCTTACGGCGGGCAGGCCCGGCGGCATAGTTGGAGGTACCCGATCCATGTCACAGCCACAGTTCAAGCAGATGCGGCGCGCCTACGGATTCGATGACGTCGCGATCGTCCCGGGCGGGCACCACACGATCAACCCGGAACTGGTCGAACTCTCGTTCACGCTCGGAAAGCTCGAATTCCAACTGCCGTTTGTCGCCGCGGCGATGGACGGCGTCGTTGATGTGAAGATGGCCACCGAATTCTCGAAGTTCGGTGGCCTCGCTGTTTTGAACCTGGAAGGCATCCAGACCCGCTACGACGACCCGGACCCGCTGCTGGCCGAGATCGCCGCGGCGCCCAAGGACGAAGTCACGGCGCTGATGCAGAAGGTGTACTCTCAGCCGATCAACCCCAACCTCATCGGCGACCGCATCCGCGAGATCAAGGCCGCCGGCGGCATCGCGGCCGTGTCGGCCACGCCCATGAACACCAAGAAGTATGCGCCTATCGCGGCTGACGCCGGCGTCGACGTCTTCGTCGTGCAATCGACGGTCACCAGCGCGCGCCACATCTCGCGCAGCGAGAAGGGCCTCGTGTTCGATGAACTCGTGAGGAACATGCGCGACATCCCGGTCGTGGTGGGCAACACCGTGACGTTCGCTGCCACGAAGGAACTGATGGAGACCGGCATCGCCGGCGTGCTGATCGGCGTCGGACCCGGCGCGGCCTGCACCAGCCGCGAGGTGCTCGGCATCGGCGTGCCGCAGGTGACGGCGACGATCGACGCCGCCGCCGCGCGCGACACCTATTACCGCGAGACTGGCCGCTACGTGCCGATCATCACGGACGGCGGCATCGGCAACGGCGGCGCGATGTGCAAGTCGTTCGCCGCGGGGGCGGATGCCGTGATGCTCGGCAGCATCCTGGCCGCGACCGAAGAAGCGCCGGGGCGCGGCCACCACTGGGGCATGGCAACGCCGCACGGCGAGCTCCCCCGCGGCACGCGCGTCAAGGTGCAGATCGACACCACCCTGCGACAGACCCTCTTCGGCCCGACCTCCCGCACCGACGGCCGCGAGAATCTCGTCGGCGCGCTGCGCACGGCCATGGGCACGTGCGGCGCCCGCACCATCCGCGACTTCCAGAAGACCGAGATGGTCATCGCCCCGGCGATCAAGACCGAGGGTAAGTCGTACCAGATCGCCCAGGGCTAGGGAGTCGTAGATTCTAGGCGACGGGTCCCAGGTGACAAGACCTGACCGCCACGGCGACCGACGAAACACGACCACCGAGGGAGCGCCGTCGCGGCGCTCCCTTTTCGCGTCATGCGAGAGTGCTGAGGCTGGACGCTAGTCGGCCCGGAACGGCTTGCCCAGCATGTTCACGAATGTGTGCAGGAAGCCTGGTTGATCCGCCTTGCGGCCGAGCGTCACGGACCCGGTGTACTCGCGGTCATAGGTGAGCCGCCGGTGAGGCGAGCCCAACACCTCGTACGCCTCGTTGATGATCCGCAGACGCCTCGCAGCCTTGCGTGTCGGTGTACGCTGCAGTTCGTGCGCCTGTTCCCAGTACGACTCCTCGATGACTCTGACATGCGCGCGCGGCGGGATGCCGAGCACCTCGTAATAGTCTTTGAACTTCGCCACGGCCCTCACTCCCACGGACAACGGGCAGCCGCCGCCCGGCGCGCCGCCCTCAACCCCTACGGATAGCATCGGCCGCGGGACGCGCACCTTGCGTCCTCATCTCACCCTGACCGCCGCGGCGAGATGCGTTGTCGGATTCGAAAACCCCGGCTATACTGTCCGAGTTCCGCGGAAGTAGCTCAGCGGTAGAGCACGTCCTTGCCAAGGACGGGGTCGCGAGTTCGAATCTCGTCTTCCGCTCCATCGGACACAAAGCGCACGGCCCGGTATGGGTCGTGCGCTTCTTCGTTCCCCTTTCCTTAGCCTCGCTCAGAAGCCTCGCGACCGCCCAGCACGCCGCCCGGACGGCGAAAAGGTGAGGGTGCGACTATACATCCGGAGCCCAAAGGACTGGACGCTCGGCGTGGTTCGTCGTATTATCGCGGCGCAAACAAGATTTTCGCGGGGCGGCAAGGGCTCAATGGCGCGAACCATAGGGTTCATGCAGTTGTCTGAGAATCGTGAATGCAGAGGTCGCTAAAGCGGGCACCACAACGCATCATCGCGCAGCGCAGTAAGGAGACCACATGGCCGCGGGAAGCTATTGGGACAAGATAGAGAGCGCGCGCGTCTCGCGACGCCGCATGCTCGCCGGCACCGGCGCCGGTGCCGCGGGACTGCTGCTGGCAGCGGCGTGCGGCGGCGGCTCGGACGATGACAAGACTCCTGCCAGCAAGACCGGCACACCTGCCGGAACACCGGCGGGAACGCCCGCGGGAGACGGCCCGCCGAAGTCGGGCGGGCGCTACAAGGGCGTGAACCAGGGCGCCTGGGGGACGATCGACCCGGTCGTGTCCGTCGGCAACGCGACCGGCATCATGCCCCGGTTCTACAACACGCTGCTCAGCCGCTCCAACGTCGACCCGGAATTCACCTTCTATGACCTGGCGCAGTCGTTCGAGCAGCCGGACGACTCGACCTACATCTTCAAGATCAGGCCCGGCGTCAAGATCGCGCCCAACAGCATGGGCATCCCCGAGCGCGACATGGACGCGCTGGACGCGCAGAAGTGGATCGAGCGCATCCGTGCGCAGACCGACTCCATTCTCCGCAAGTTCACCGAGCCGTGGGTCGATTCGGCGGTCGCAAGCGGCGATACGTTCACGCTGAAGACGAAGGGGCCGTACGCGTACTCGCTCAGCACCATCGGGCGCGCGCTGGGCGGCTGCATCCCGCCGCGCGAGACGTACGAACAGAACATGAACCTCAAGGCGCAGGCGGCCGGCGGCGGCCCGATGATGATCAAGCCCGGCTCCTACCAGGAATCCGGCTCGGTCTCGCTCGATCGGAACCCGAACTACTACCGCAAGGACGAGAAGTCCGGCCTGCAGCTACCGCTCATGGACGGCATGGACATCACCGTCATCACGGACCGGCAGGCGCGCAAGACGGCGTTCCTCAGCAAGCAGATCTACGACTACGGCGCCCAGGATGCCGCCGAGGCCAAGGACCTGGCCGACAAGAACAAGGAGCTGCGTGTCGAGCGCGGCCCGTCATTCACGTTCATCGCGTTCAGCATGAACCCGACGCGCGAGCCGTGGAAGGACGACCGCATCCGCAAGGCCGCGCTGCACGCCCTCGATCGCAAGCAGTTCGTCGACCTCATCGTCGGCGAGGGCGAGGGCAAGCCGAACGGCCTGGTGCACTGGCCGACCGGCCCGTTCGCCTTCAACGAGAGCGAGCTCGATGAGTTCCAGAAGTACGACCCGAAGATGTCGCGCGAGCTGATCAAGGCGGCGACCGGCAACGACACGATCAAGGTGAAGATCACCTACCCGATCAGCGACATCCAGTTCCACGACAAGCACCTGCCGATCTTCCTCAAGCAGATGAAGGACGCGGGCTTTGACGTGCAGGAGGACCCGAAGGACTTCACGGGCTGGCTCGGCGACTACACTGACGTCAAGTACGACGCGTCGCTGTCGCTGAACCAGATCTACGAGACGCCCGAGATCGCGCTCGACTGGCAGCACTCCAAGGGCCCCGCGGGCGATAGCCACTTCGCCGTCGGCATCGGCATCAACAAGCCCGAGGTGGATGAGGCGATCATCGCGTCGAAGAAGGCAAAGACTCTGGAAGACCTGATAGCAGGGGTGCGCTCGGCACAGAAGGTTGTGTACGAGGCCGGACCGTCGTTCCTGCCCATCATGTCGTGGTACGCCTACACGAACCGCTGGAATTTCGTGAAGAACACGCACATTTTGGGCGACACGGGCACGTTCCTCAGCGACACCTGGCTCGACCTGTAACGGAGCGCACGTGCAACAGTACATCGCCCGGCGTGTGATCCAATCGGTCGGCATGCTCGTGGCTTTGTCGATATTAGTGTTCTTGCTGCTGCGAATGGCGCCGGGTGCAGACCCGGCGCGCATTCGCTGTGGACTCACGTGCAACGAAGAGGGCTACCAGGCGATCCGCAAGGAGATGGGGCTCGACGACTCCTACTTCGTCCAGTACACGGACTGGACGAAGGAAATCCTCACCTTCAGCCTGGGGCGCGACTGGAACGGCGGCACGGTCCGCGCCGAGATGTGGCGCCGCCTCCCCGTAACGTTTGAGCTGATGGTCCTCGCTATCCTCGCGACGGTCATGATCGGCATCCCGTTAGGGGTCCTTTCGGCGCTCTTCCGGAACACGCCGATAGACTTCGGCGTGCGATTCGGCGCCGCCCTGGGGCTGGCCGTGCCCAGCTTTTGGATCGCGACGCTCGTCCTGTTCATACCGCTGAAGTACTGGGGCTACGCGCCGCCGATCACCGAGAGGATCAGCTTCTTCGACAACCCCTGGGACAATCTGCGGCAGTTCGTGCCTCCTTCGCTGATCCTCGGCGCGGTCGCCGCCGCGCAAATCATACGCCTGACGCGCTCCGCTATGCTGGAGGTCATGTTCAAGGACTACATCCGCACCGCTCGCGCGAAGGGGCTTGGTCATCGCGCCGTGGTGGTTCGCCACGCGCTCCGGAACTCGCTCATACCGGTGGCGACCGTGCTCGGGCTGCAGGTCGCCGCCGAGCTCGGCGGCGCGGTCATCATCGAGCGCATCTTCAATCTCCAGGGGCTCGGCAACTACACGCTCGAAGCACTGGGCCGGAAGGACTTCATGATCACGCAGACCATGACGATGTACATCGCCGTGATCGTCGTCACCATGAACCTGGTGGTGGACCTGGGCTACGCCTGGCTCGACCCCCGCATTCGGTACTCGTAAATATGGAACTGACCGACCGCAGCCCCGCCATCGCCAGCCCCGACGACTGGATCATGCCGAGGATTTCCCGCCGGCACCGCATCTGGCGCATCATCCGGGACAATCCCCTCGGCATGATCGGCCTGTCCATCGTGGTCGTGCTCGTCCTGGTGGCGATCTCCGCTCCGTGGACCGCGCCGCATTCGCCCGACGACATCCTCGTCGGCCCGAAGCTCCTGGGCCCGTCGATGGACCATCCCTTCGGGACAGATGACCTCGGGCGCGACATGCTCAGCCGCGTCATGTACGGCGCGCGGATCTCGCTGATGGTGGGCCTGGCGGCGGTATTGTTCGGCACGCTGGCGGGGACCGTCCTCGGCATCCTCGCGGGATATGTTGGCGGTCTCCTCGATGCGTTCATCTCCCGCGTCATCGACATGTTTATCGCGTTCCCCGCGCTGCTCCTCCTGTTGATACTCCGGCAGGTCATGGGGCCATCGGCGCAGACGCTGATCATCGCGATCGGCATCGCCATCATCCCCGGCATCGCGCGCGTCGTGCGCGGCGAGGTCGTCTCGCAGCGCAACAACCAGTATGTCGAGGCAGCGGTCACGCTCGGCGCCGCCACGCCGCGCATCCTGTTCCTGCACATCGCCCCGAACATCGCCGCGCTGGCGATCATCGTCATGACGTCAATACTCGGCGGCGCCGTGCTCGCGGAAGCGGCGCTGTCGTTCCTCGGTCTCGGTATCCCGAGCAGCGTCACCTGGGGCGGCGATGTCAACTCCGCCCGCCTCAGCCAGCACACCACGCTGGCGTGGGCGTTCTTCCCCGGCGCGGCCATCGCGCTGACGGTGTTGGGCTTCAGCCTCTTCGGCGATGCGTTGCGCGACATCTTCGACCCGCGGCTGCGAAGCCAGCGCTGACCACTCCGTCATGAGCCGGCGCATCTGGTATACCTGCGGCCGAAAGGGCTGCTGATTGGCGACGACCCCCCGCACCGACCGCAACGCCGCGCACTGGAAGCGGCTCGGCCTGATCCCGGGCGCGCCGGAGTGCGTGATCAAGGCAGCCCATCGCGCGCAGATCGAGTTGCACCATCCGGACCGCGGCGGCGACCCCGATGCCGCGAAGCAGGTTAACGTCGCCTACGATGAACTGAAGGGCAGCGGTGCGCTCGCCAACGAGTACGTCGCCGCGAACTACAACGGCGAGCCGTGGGCCGTCCTGGGCATCACCGCGGCGGCCGATGCCGCACTGGTGCAGCGCGCCGGCAAGCAGCTGGCCGCCGAGCTGAAGCCGTATCCGCGGCTCGCCGAGCGCGTCGCGTGGGCGCTCAAGAACTTCAGCCGCGCGAAGACGATGCCGGCGCAACCCCGCGCACGCATCACGCCGCTGACGCCGCCACCGCCACGCCGGACGACGCCCGAGCGCTCGGCGCACCGGCCGCCGGAACCCGCGAAGCCGGGCGTGCCGGAAGGGCTGCCGGCGAAGATCGACTTCGGCAAGATGCAGTGGCGGTCCAACGCCGCAAAGACCATGCAGCTCACGTGGAAGCGCTTGGCTCCGTACTCGATCACGGTTGATGCGGCGAGCCCGGTCCGCGCCGAAGTGACCTCATCGAAGGTGCTTCCGGGCCGGTTCTCGATTACGTTCTCCATCGACTGGGAAGCGCCGGAGTTCGCGCAGGGGCCGGCCGTGCGCGGGTACACGCTCGATGCGCCGGTCAGCATCCGCTGGAGCGCCGACGGCGAAATCACCATCCCCGCGAAGGGGCTGGTGCTGTACCCGGCGCTGGTCAGCGCGAACCCCACGTCCATCGATCTCGGCACCGTGTCATTCAAACAGCAGGTGCGCGCGTCGATCGCGCTCGTCAGCAGCGGCACCACCGACGTCACGATCGAGCCACCGGCGTGGCTGCGCCGCGTCGACGGCAGCGGGCGCGTGCTCGACGCGCCGCTGCGGCTGGTGACGAACCTGCCCGTGCGCGTGGAGTTCCGCGTGGCGTGGGAGCCGATCGTCGAGCGCGCCGGACCGTCGTTCGAGGCGGGCCGGCCGGTGCGCCCGACGGGGCGCATCGTCGTGCGCTGGGACGGACGCAAGATCGAGATCCCGGCGCAGATGGTGGTGCCGAAGCCGCGCTGACGCCGGGCAGGTGCGGGATTTCGCGGGCTGGAAAGCCCGTGCCACGATCGTGCAATGCCCGCGCTATCGCTACGCCCCCGCCGCCGCCGGCTCGATCAGCCCCAGCTTTTCCATGCGCATGGCGATGGCGTTCGGCTGGCGCTGCAGCTCCGCCGCGATTTCGCCTGCGTCCTTGCCGGAGCCCGCGAGCGCGATGACGCGCTGGTCCTCTTCGTCGCTCCAGCGCTCGAACGCGCGCGGGTGATCCTGACGCACGCGCAATTGGTACTGGCTGAAGTTGCGGCCCGGTTCCGCCCGGAGTAGCTCCACCGGCGGCGCGTCGGCGTGCGTGCCCAGCACCTCCAGCATCGCCGCGCCGTAGCGCTCGACACGCGCCGGTCCCATGCCGCTGATCTCAAGCAGCGCCTCCGGGGACGACGGGCGGACGGCGGCGATCGCGCGCAGCGTCGCGTCCTGGCAGACCGTGTAGGCGGGCACGCCATCGGCGGTGGCGCGCGCCAGCCGCCACTGACGCAGGCGCTCGAACAGCGCCATCTCGTCGCCATTGAGGCTGCCGGCGGGGGCGCCGCCGCGCGCGGCGGACAGCACGACCGGCGGCATGCGCACGGTGTTCTCGCGCGTGCCGGCGATCACTTCGGCGGCGCGGCGCGTGATGCGCATCGTCGCATGCTCGACCTCGATCGCGATCAGGCCGGCGGCGATGAAACGGCGCAACAGGCGCCGCACCCACACCTCGTTGCGGTCGCGCAGCGCGCCGAACTCCTTGCGCGTCTGCCAGTCGTACTTCGTGACCTGGCGCGACTTCTCGCCGATCAGGTAGCCGGCGATCGTGCCGGCGCCGACGGCGAACGGCAGCGCGCGGATCGCCGCGAGCGCCGTGCGCACGGTCTCGGCCGAGGCCGCTTCGTCGGGCTCGGGGCTCATGCGGCCTTCCTTCGCGGCGATGCAGTTGTCGCAGTGGCCGCAGCCGCCCAACTCCTCGGCGACGTCCTCGAAGTAGTCCAGGATATGGTCGTGGCGGCAGGCCGCGCCTTCGCCGTACGAGATCATCGCCCGCAGCAGTTCGCGGCGGTGCAGCGCCTGTTCGGGCGGCAGGTACTCATCGAGCGCGATCAGCTTGAAGCGCAGCGCGATGTCCGGGTCGGAGAACAGCAGCAGGCCCGCGGCGGGCTCGCCGTCGCGCCCCGCGCGGCCGACCTCCTGGTAGTAGGCCTCGACCGACTCCGGCAGCGTGTGGTGCACGACCAGGCGGATGTCGGCGCGGTCGATGCCCATGCCGAAGGCGTTGGTCGCCGCGATGACATCGAGTGCGCCCGCCTGGAACTTCTCCTGCACCTCCGTGCGCTCGTCGCCGGACATGCCGGCGTGGTAGTGCTCGGCGCGCCAGCCGTGGGAGCGCATCGCCTCGGCGACCGACTCCGCGTTGCGGCGCGACCCGGTGTAAACGATGGCCGTGCCCTGGCCGCCGCGCGGCTTGCCGAGCCACGTCTTCACTTCGGCGGCGATGCGCTTCTCCTTCGCCTTGAGCCCGCTCACCTCGTCGACAGCGAGGCGCAGGTTGCGGCGTGCGAACCCGCGCAGCACCTGGCGCGCTTCCGGCATGTGCAGCCGCTCGACGATCTCGCGCCGGACCGCCGGCGTCGCCGTCGCCGTGCAGGCGATGAGACGCCGCGGCCGCAGCCGTTCGATGAGGCTGCCCAGTTGCAGGTAATCGGGACGGAAATCGTGGCCCCAGTGGCTGATGCAGTGCGCCTCATCCACGGCAAGCAGCGAGATCGGCAGCCGCGCCAGCACCCCTTCGACGAAGGCGTCGGAGGCGAGGCGCTCAGGCGCGACGTAGAGCAGCTTCACGCCGCCCGCGAGCACCAGGTCGGTGCGGCGGCGGTTCTCTTCGGGCGGCAGGTTGGCCGCGAGGTACGTCGCCGGGATGCCACGCGCGGTCAGCGACTGCACCTGGTCGGCCATCAGCGCCACGAGCGGCGTGATCACCAGCGCGACGCCGTCGAGGTCGACGGCGGGCTGCTGGAAGCACATGCTCTTGCCGCCACCGGTCGGCGCGACGACCAGCACCTGGCCGCTGCCGCCCACCAACTCATCGATCGCCTCGCGCTGCCAGTCGTAGAGCTGCATCACTCCCCGCCGTTCGCCGGGATGGGCGTCCACTTGCGCTTGCCGTCGTCCGTCTCCGTCATGTAGCCGAGGCCCGGGAACTCGCAGTGCACCGCCACGACGAGCTGGCGTTCGGCGATCGCGGCCGCGACGACGGCCTTCTTCGTCTCCATCGCTTCGAGCGGGTAGATGTCGAACGCCGACACCCACGGCGCGCGTTCGAGCTGCACAGGGTGCTGGATCATGTCGCCGAGGTAGATCGCCTTCTCGCCGCCGGACGCGAGGATGACGCTGGCGTGGTCCTGCGTGTGGCCGTGGGTCGGGATGATCGTCACTTCGTCGGTGACGCGCGTTTCGCCATCGATCAACTCCAGGCAGCCGGCCTCTTCGAGCGGCAGGATGTTCTCCGGGAGGTACGTCGCGCGCGTGCGCTCGTTCGGGTGCGTGGCCGCCTCCCACTCGCCGCGCTGGATGAGGTAGCGCGCGCGGGGGAACGCCGGCACGTAGCGGCCGTCTGCGTCCTTGCGAGTGTTCCAGCCGCAGTGGTCGGCGTGCAGGTGCGTGTTGATGACGACGTCGACGTCTTCCGGCGCCACGCCGGCGGCGCGCAGGTCATCGAGCAGGTTGCCCTGGTCGAGCGGCGTCGTTTGCGCGCGCGGCCGCTCCTTCTCGCCGACGCCGGTCTCGATCAGGATGGTCTTGCCCTGCGACTTGAGCAGCAGCGAGTTGAGGCCGAGCGCCATCTGGTGCCGCTCATTGAGCGGGATGCCCAGCCGCTCCCACATCACCTTCGGGACGACGCCGAAGACCGCGCCGGCGTCCTGGTAGTACTGCCCGTCGGAGAGAATGTGCAGGTGCAGGTTGCCGAGACGGTGGCGTGCGGGCACGGGCGACCTCAATCCAGTAGAACGTACGTGCGAGTACGATACCCCCGCCCGCAGGGTGAGTCAACGGGGCGAGAGTTGGTAATGGGTGGTTCGTGGTTCGTGGTTCGTGGGTTTCCCCGGCACGGGCGGTCCAAAAGGGGTCGTCTTTGGTACCTTCATTATCGCTACATGCCATGGCGCAAGGAGTACCGACGATGAGTCAGGGCAGCGCGTCGTTGCCACCAATAGTCATCAAGCGGGACGGTGAGTTGTTCACGGCAACGGCCGAATCTGAGCGGCTGGGTGTGCGGTGGAGCAGTCCCCGGCCGATGCATCGCGACGAACTCGTGCGCCGCCTACTGGAACTCGGGTTTCATCCGACTGACGTGGGAGACGCGCTATTCTTTGCCGATCCGTCCTACCTGGCCAACGAGGACGTCGTACAACGGCATCCGGATCTTCGCAGGTTAGGTCCCGACTCGCAGGAGCATTAAGCCGTTCCCACGGACGTCCTCGAACAGCGCGGCCGATATTGGTGACGCGTCGAAGGACCACCGTGCCTGCCGTGCACCTCACCCCCGGCCTTCGGCCACCCCCTCTCCACGAAGTGGCGAGGGGATCACTCGACGCTCTTCTCTGGCTCGCCCCTGTTTGCTTCTGCGGCGGCCGATATTGTTCGCAATACCTGGTCGATATCGGCGGCTATGTCGTCGTTCGAGAATCGCAGGAACTTGACGCCGCGGGATTCCAGATGCTCCTGGCGCGCGCGGTCTTCCTCGGCTCTGTGTTGATGCACAGGGCCGTCCACTTCGATCGCCAATCCGGCCTCGACGCAGTAGAAGTCGACGATGAATCTCCCGATCGGGTGCTGCCGGCGGAACTTGAGTCCTTGCAGACGTTTGCTCCGCAGCCGATCCCACAGCAAGTCCTCAGCCGCTGTTGGTTTCCGGCGCATCTTGCGCGCGAGTTCACGCTGGAGGGTCCAACCGCGGCCGTGCGATGTGTATCGCGTCATGAGGCCAAATCCACTCGCGAGCCCCTCTCCACTGCGTGGAGAGGGGTGGCCGAAGGCCGGGGTGAGGTGCTCACATGCCCACACTGATCGTCAATCAAGAGCCGTACCGCCGGAGCGGGCGCGCCCACAAAGTGTAGCCCGCGCTCACCCCACCACCACCCCGGGGTTGCGCTCGGCGATGATGCCTTCGACGCGGGCGCGGATCTGCTCTTTCCATTCGGGGTGCGGGAGGATGTAGAGCTTATCGTGGCGGATGGCGTCGAGCACGAGCTCGGCGACGCCTGCGGGATCGGTGCCGCCGGCGACGAGCGCGCGGACGCCCTGCTCCATCGCCGCCGCCTGGGGCGCCTGCGCGGCGGGCGCGGCCGCGTTCCGCAGCGCCGCGGGGCGATTGCGGTCGCCGCCCATGAGGTCGGTCTTCACCCACGCCGGGCACAGCACCGACACGTGCACCTTCGCGCCGGCCTGCTCCAGCTCCTGGTACAGCGACTCGGACAGCGCGACGACGCCGTGCTTGGCGACGCCGTACGTCGCGCCCCAGGCCATCGAGAGCAGCCCCGCGACGGAGGCGGTGTTGACGACGTGGCACTGGCAGTCCTGCTTCAGCATGATCGGGATGAAGGCGCGGATGCCGTGGACGACGCTCCAGAGGTTGACGCCGAGCACCCACTGCCAGTCGGCCTCGGTCAGCGCCCATGACGCGCCCATGACGGGCGGGACGCCGGCGTTGTTGCAGAGCACGTGGACCGCGCCGAACGCATCGATCGTCTTCTTCGCCAGCGCCTCCACGTCGGCCGCCTTGGAGACGTCGGTGACGACGGCCAGCACCGTCGCGCCGGCAGCTTTCATCTCCGCTTCGGCCTTCGCGAGGGCGCCAGCTTCGATATCGGCCAGGACGACGTTCATCCCCTCCGCGGCGAAACGCTCCGCCATCGCGCGGCCGATGCCGCTGGCCGCGCCCGTCACGGCCGCCGTCTTGCCCTTGAACTCCTTCATGCCGCTTCCCTCTCTGTCTCCCTGACTCGCTCGATTCGACGCCCGGCGCGCACCGCCGGAGGCGGTCCGCTGGGCACCGCCCCATCGTCGGCCGGAATCTCGCGACGTTCAAGGGCCATTAGGGGGTAGGCGGTTGGAGGTGGGAGGTGAGGATGGAGGTTCGAGGTGGGCGGTTCGAGGTTGGAGGTGCGGCGGCCCGCGGGTCTGGTTCTTGGTTCTCGGTTCTTGGTTCTTTTCGTGCGGGACATCAGGGGAACGCCTGACGGGCGCAGCGGGCCGGCCGCCGGATACTGGGCGGAAAACCGAATCCGCGGGAGGGCTGCTGCATGGCTGTCTGCGACGTCCATTTCCACAAGGCGACGCGCTTCGAGCGCATGCGCCCGTGGCTGATCCAGTTCGGCGCGATCGCCGCCGTCGCGGGCATCGCCGCCGTCACGCGGTTCCGCGACCTGGGGTTGCGCACGTTCCAGGGCGACGAGACGGTGTACTCGCTGATCGCGGCGCAGGTATCGCGCGGCGACGGGTGGGAGCAGAGCACCGTCGTCCACGGCCCCGTGCAGTTCTTCGCGTCCGCTGCCGCGTTCCGGATGCTTGGCACGGGCGACTTCTCGGCGCGCATCATGCCCGCAATCTTCGGCGTGCTGCTGGCGATGCTGCCGCTGCTCTTCGCCAAGCACATCGGCCGCGCCGGCGCGATAGTCGCGGCGCTGCTGCTCGCCGTGTCGCCGGTGATGATGTACTACGGCCGCTTCGCCGGTCCGGACATCTACCTGGCGTTCTTCACGCTGGCGACGGCGATGTTGATGTGGCGCTACCTCGCCGCGCCCGACCGCTCGTACCTCTACCTCATGGCCGTCACGCTGGCGTTCGCCGCCGTCACGAGCGAGATGGCGCTGGCGATCATCGCCATCTTCGCCGCGTACCTGCACTACCGCGTCGCGGGCGAGATGATCGAACAGGCGCGCGCCGGCGCCGGTGTGCCGAAGCAGCCGATCACACACTACGAGCGCCTCGGGGTGGCGCGCGACGCGCAGACGCGCGAGATCCGCGCCGCCTACAAGGCGATGCTCGGACCGCGCGGCAAGGCCGTGGACCGCGACGTCGTCACAAACGCCTTCCAGGTGCTGACGACCGCCAACCGGCGCGAGGTCTACGACCGCAAGCTCGCTCAGCGCGAGATCGCGGCGGCCGAGCGCGCCGAGACGGCATCGCTCGGGCCGGCTGCACGAGTGCTGCTCGCGAGCACGGCGGGCCCGCTGGCGCTGGCGTGGCCGTTCGCGGGCCGCATCCGCCGCCGCCTGTCGCTGACGCGCCTGCCCGACGCCGCGAACCCGCTGATCGTCATGACGATGCTGGCGCTGCCGTTCTACGGCCCGCTGGCGGAGAAGCTGCCGTTCGTCGGCGACCGCGGGTTCGACGGCCAGACGATGGTGTACTTCGTCGGCGGCACGACGAAGACGCCGGGCGGCGAACTGCCGGTGATGCTGATCACCCTCGGCGTTCTGTTCGCCGCATCGATGATCGTCGGGCTGGCGTGGAAGTGGCACGCGTGGGTCGTCTGCTGGGCGCTGTTCTACGGCATCGTCATCACGATGTTCACCGGCTTCTTCACCGACAAGGGGAGCATGTGGACCGGCATCTGGGGCACGCTGGACTACTGGTCGCGCCCCGACGTGAACCAGGTCGACGGCCCGCCGTACTACTACGCGATGATCCTGCCGGCGTATGAACTCGTGCCGATCGCGATCGCGACGCTTGGCGTCGCGATGCTCGCGTTGCGCGGAGGCTGGCGCAACCGCATCGTCATGGCGATTGGGTGCGCGGCGCTGGCGGGCGTCATCGCCGCGCCGTCGTGGGTGTCGCCTGTCGCGCAACATCGCACGCTGCTGGCGCTCGTCGTCGCATCGGGCGCGGTGCTGGCGCTGCGCGTGTCCGACATGACGAAGTTCCTGGCGTTCTGGGCCGTGGCAGCGTTCTTCGCCTTCAGCGCCATCGGCCGGAAAGAGCCGTCGCTGGCGGTGCACATCGCACTGCCGCTGGCGCTGCTGGCCGCGAAGCTCGTGAACGACGCCCTGTCGTCGTTCGAGATGCCCGCCGTCACGATGCCGTCGCTGCGCACGAGCGCACCGCGGCGGCTTGCGCAGGGCGCGATGCTCGCGGCGTTCATCGCCGGAGCCGTGTTCACCGCGCGGACCGGCGTGCTCGCAGCCTGGGGGCACGGCGACGTGCCGCAACTGGCGAGCGCGCTCGTCGCAACGGACCACGGCGACATGCCGATCGAGCTGATCCAGCCGGAGCGCATCGCGCCGGACGTGCGCGAGGTGCGCGCGGCGATCGAGCGCGCGGGCCGCGAGTCCGGTCAGGGCACAAACATCCCGGTCGCCGTCGACACGTCGTACGGCTTCGGCAAAGGGATGCTCTGGTACCTGCGCGACTATCCGAACCTGGAGATCCACGACATGCGCCGCGGCTACCAGGTGCCGCCCGGCACGATCGCGCTGTTCGACAGCCGCAACCGCGCCCGCGTGCAGGTCGACGAGACGGCGACGGCGCTGACGTTCACATCGAGCTGGAGCTTCCCGCACGATTACCGGCGCCTCGCGACAAGCGAGATCGCGTCGGAGCTTGCGACGCCGGGGTGGTGGTCGTCGTGGTCGCGCTACCTGATCGACCGCACGAGCGCCGGCAAGCCGGAGATGGTGCAGGGACTGGCGTACTTCCCGCAGGCGCTGAGCGCGGCACTGCCCGTCCCGAGAGAATCGGGCGTGCTCGCCGCGACGGTGGCGCCGCTGCCGCAGGGCCCGCCGGTGCCGTAGCCCGCGCCGTAACTCTCGACTAAGCCACCGCTTCCGCGCAGGCGCGCGCAACGTCGGCGAGCGCGCCGGAGCGGCCGGTGCCGATCAGGTCCACCTCCAGCGCGTTCAGCACGAGACCGAACGAGAGGCCGATCTCCGGGTCGGCGAAACCGAGCGATCCGCCCAAGCCGGCGTGCCCGAACGAGGTCACGCGCGGCCCCTGCGGCCAGCCGGGCGTCCCGCCCGTCATGTAGCCGAGCGCAAAGCCGACCGGCAGCACGATCACCGCGTCCGGGCGGAAGGTCTGCCGCTCCGACATCGCCCGCACCGTCGCCTCGCTCAGCACGCGCACGCCGTCGAGCTCGCCGTAGCCCGCGAGGCAGGCGTACATGCGGGCGAGGCCGCGCGCGCTCATCACGCCGTTGGCGGCGGGGACCTCGGCCTGGTGGCCCTCGGGCGAGTTCAGCAGCGCGTTCATGTCGCCTTCCATCGCCTGCCCCAGCGCCCTGCCGGCCAGCGTTTCCTTGCCCATGAACTGGTCTCGCAGCGCCGCCGTCTCCGGCGTGAATTCGATGCGCGACTTCAGCGTCGAGATCAACGGCTCGGCGCTCGCGGGCGCGCCGATGTGCAGCTCGCTGATGCCGAGCGGCTGCGCGATCTCATCGCGGAAGAACGCGCCGACGCTGCGGCCGTCGACCCGCCGCACGACTTCGCCGACGAGGTAGCCGAAGGTGATGGCGTGGTAGCCGGTGTTCGTGCCCGGCTCCCAGACCGGCGCGAGTTTCGCGATCTCGTTCACCATCGTATCCCAGTCGAGCAACATCTCGGCGCGGATGCCGTCCGGCATTTGCGGCACGCCCGCCTGGTGCGTGAGCAGCTGGTAGATCGTCACGGCTTCCTTGCCGTTGGCGGCGAACTCCGGCCAGTACTTCGCCACGGGATCGTCGTACTTCAGCAGGCCGCGCTCGGCAAGGATGTGCAGGCAGGTCGCGGTGAGCCCTTTGGTGGTCGAGAACGACACCGCCATCGTGCCCTCTTGCCACGGACGGCCGCTGTCCTCATCGGCGAGGCCGCCCCACAGGTCGACGACCGGCTGCCCCCGGTGGTACACCGCGACGCCCGCGCCGATGTGCTGCCCCTGGGCGAACTGCTGCTCGAACAGCTCCCTGACCGGCTCGAAGCCTCCGGTCACCCGCCCCTGTACGCCGGTCGCCTGTACGTTGGTCATCTTCGACTCCTCGTGTTGGTCTCTGCTCGTTCCGTTCGCCCTGAGCCTGTTGAAGGGCACCCTCCGCTGATGGTTCGACAATCTCACCGCGGACGGACGATGAGGCACCACAAACGACTGCGCGCGCACGCGCATGCCGCACCGGGTCCGCCCGAGCGCCCTCCGACAACTCATTCTGACCGATGCGCATCGCACTCGGTAAGGCCGATCGGCCCCCTGCCGGGCGGGCGATGGACGTGACCACGCGGGGTGCTACGATTGAGGCCGCCCAATAGCAAGGAGAACATGATGCGACTCGAAGGAAAGACGGCGCTCATCACCGGGGCCGGCAGCGGCATGGGCCGCGTGGCGGCGGTGCTGTTCGCCAAGGAGGGGGCGAACGTCATCGCCACCGACATCGCGAAGAAAGGGCTGGAAGAGACGGCTGAGCTCGTCGCGGAGCACGCTCACGGCAGCGTCCTGGCGCTTGCCGGCGATGTCACGCGCGCAGTGGACGTCGAATCGTGGGTGCGGGCGGGCGTCGAGCGCTACGGCGCGCTGAACATCCTCTACAACAACGCCGGCATCTTCCCGGACGCCGACCGCAGCGTGCTGGAGATGGACGAGGCGACGTACGGCTGGACGCTCGACGTCAACCTCAAGGGCGTCATGCTCTGCTGCAAGTACGGCATCCCGGAGATCGTGCGCGCGGGCGGCGGCTCCGTGGTCAACGTCGCATCGTTCGTGGCGCTGGTGGGCTGCACGGTGCCGCAGGACGCGTACACAGCGAGCAAGGGCGCCGTGCTGGCGCTGACGAAGTCGCTGGCGGTGCAGTTCGGGCGCGACCACGTGCGCGTCAACGCCATCTGCCCCGGACCCATCCTCACGCCGCTGCTCGCCGACCTCTTCCCGAACGAGGAGGAGAAGATGAAGCGGCTGAACCGCATCCCGCTCGGCCGCTTCGGCCTGCCGGAAGACATCGTCTACGCCGCGCTCTACCTGGCGTCGGACGAGTCATCGTGGACGACGGGCACGGAGTTCGTAGTAGACGGCGGCATCACTGTCAATTATTTCTGAGCAGCATCGACGGCGGTGTATGCTATAAGCCAACACCCGAACGTGTGGAGGCTGTAGCGTGGCGACACAACGTGAGACCAGAACGAGCGACGCCGACCTTGACTGGGTCGTGGCCAGTCTGTCGGACCTTGGCGAGTACAGCGGGCGCTGGGTCGCGGTGCTGGCCCGCACCGTTGTGTCGTCTGGTACGACAGCGGGCGAGGTAGTCGACGACCTGGCGGAACGGAAGATTGCCGATGCGCTGGTGACGCGCATACCAGACGCCGTGGAACGCCGCTCCTACCTCATTGCATGAAGACGATCCGGTTCGCCAGCGAACAGCGTTACGCCGGAAACAAAGCGCTCGTGGCCGTGCGCTTGACCGGCGCCCGCGTTCCGATCCGGGTGGACATGGTCGTGGACTCCGGAGCGGAAGTCACCGTCCTCAACCGGGACTTCATACCGGTGCTAGGGATTTCAAGCGTCACCTCCGGCGAGCCGATCGAGCTTATGGTGGCGAACAAGGACGCGCGGCCGGCGTGGATCCATCCGGTGGCAATCGAGTTCTTCGGGCGCCCCATGACGGTCGATGCCGCATTCTGTCCCGACTGGGACATGAAGAACCTCCTGGGCATGCGCGGGTTTTTCGACCAACTGGTCATCGCCTTCGACCACCGTCACCAGCGGCTGTACGTGTGACGCAGAATTCCGCGACCATCACACGGCCTCTCGCACCCGATCGGATCCACGATGCCATTCGTTGATACGCCGCTCCGCACCTACTACGAGATCGCCGGCGCCGGCCCGCGCCTCCTCTACATCAGCGGCACCGGCGGCGACCTGCGCGCGAAGCCCGGCGTCTTCGACGGCCCGCTGCCGCAGCACTTCGAGGTGCTGGCATATGACCAGCGCGGCCTCGGACGAACCGCCGTGCCCGATGGCCCGTACTCGATGCGCGATTACGCCGGCGACGCGGCGGCGCTGCTCGACACGCTCGGCTGGGATCGCTGTCTCGTGATGGGCGTGTCGTTCGGCGGCATGGTGGCGCAGGAGTTCGCGTTGCGGCACCCATCGCGGGTCGAGCGCATGGTGCTGGCGTGCACGTCCCCCGGAGGCGCCGGCGGCGCGTCCTACCCCCTGCACGAACTCGCGGACCTCTCGGTCGAGGAGCGCGCCCGCCGCACCCTGCGCATCGGCGACATGCGTTTGGCCGACGTCGAGCACGAGAATCCGGAGCGATTCGAGAGAATGCTGGCGTACCTGGTCGCGTCGGAGAGCGTCGGCGCCGGCGAGCCGGACCGCGCGAAGGGCCGCGCCCTCCAACTCGAAGCGCGCCGCCATCATGACACGCACGACCGCCTGCCGTCGCTGACGATGCCCGTCTACATCTGCGGCGGCCGCTACGACGCCATCGCCGCGCCCGCAAACCTCGACGCCTTGCACGCGCAGATCCCCAACTCCCGCCTGGAATTCTTCGAGGGCGGCCACCTGTTTCTTGTGCAAGACCGCTCGGCGTTCGCGCATGTGGTGGAGTTTCTGCGCGGCGACAGCTAACCGCCGCGATGGTAACATTTGGCATCGATCGCAGAAGAGGTGGCGAGTGACGATCCCTGACTATCAAACACTGATGCTGCCGCTTATGGAGATCGCCACGGACGGCGCGGAGCACAGAATGTCGGAGGCCGTCGATCGACTGGCAGACCGCTTTCGCCTAACAACGGACGAACGCGAAACGCTCTTGCCTAGTGGGCATCAGACGATGATTGCCAACCGCGTTGGATGGAGCAAGACCTACCTCGCGAAGGCCGGGCTACTCGACGGATCGAAGCGCGGATTCTTCCGAATTACTGATCGCGGGCGCCAGGTCATCGAGGGCCGTCCGACACGGATCGATGCCGAGTTCTTGAAGCAATTTCCCGAGTTCGAAGAGTTCCGAACGGCGGCGAAAGCCAAGCCACAGACGGCCACAAGTTCGCCGGGTTTGGACGTGGCCCAGACGCCGGAGGAGCTACTCGAAGACAGCCATCAACGGCTAAAGGAGCGCCTCTCGGACGACCTGCTCGCCCGTCTCCGTCAGGTCTCACCGCCGCGATTCGAGTCCGTTGTTCTGGACCTGCTCCTTGCGATGGGGTACGGCGGCTCGCGTCCTGACGCCGGGAAGGCCGTAGGGCGAAGCGGCGACGGTGGGATCGATGGTCTCATCAACGAGGACCCGCTGGGGCTCGACGTTGTTTACATTCAGGCGAAGCGCTGGGAGGGCGTCGTTGGACGACCCGTGGTCCAAGCCTTCGTGGGTAGCCTCGAAGGTCATCGCGCCAGGAAGGGCGTCCTCATCACGACCTCTTCCTTTACAGGTGAGGCGACCTCCTACGTCGGCATGATCGACAAGAAGGTCATCCTCATCGACGGATCTCGCCTGGCGCAGTTGATGATCGAGCACGGCGTCGGCGTGACCGTCCAGCAGACGTACGCCATCAAGCGGCTCGATCTCGATTACTTCGACGATCAAGACTCCTGATCGCCGACCTCCAACTTCCAACTTCCAACCTCCGGCCCGATACACTGCCCCACATGGACGCGCACGCGCTCCGGACGCTGGAGTTCGACAAGATACTCGCGAAGCTGGCACGGCACACGTCGTTCTCGGCCGGGCGGGAGCTTGCGCTGGCGCTCGAGCCTTCTCCGGAGTACCGCGAGGTGCTGCGCCGCCAGCGCGAGACGGCGGAGGCGCGCCGGCTCATCGCCATGAAGCCGCGCACCGGCCTCGGCGGCGCGCATGACGTGCGCCCGCTGGCCGAGAAGGCGGAGCGCGGCGGCCTGCTCGACCCCAACGACCTGCTCGGCATCGCCTCCACGCTCGAATGCGCGCGCGACCTCAAGACCTCGGTCGTGCGGCTCGAAGCGCTGCCGCTGCTCAAGGAGATCGTCGACCTGATCGAGCCGATGACGCGGACGATCGCGGAGATCAACCGCTGCATCAACCAGCGCGGCGAGGTGACCGACCAGGCAAGCCCGGCGCTCGGCAGGGTGCGGCGCGAGATCCGCACGCTGCACGACCGGCTGTACCAGCGCCTGCAGGAGATCCTCGGCGGCGCGTTCTCGAAGGGCATTGCGCAGGAGGCGATCATCACGCTGCGCGACGGCCGCTACGTCATCCCGGTGAAGGCCGACATGCGCGGCCAGCTCAAGGGCATCGTGCACGATGTCTCCGGCAGCGGCGCGACCGTCTGGCTGGAGCCGCTGGCGCTCGTGGAGCTGGGCAACAAGTGGCGCGAGGCGCAGCTCGAAGAGGAGCGCGAGGTCGAGCGCGTGCTGCGCACCCTCAGCAACGATGTCGGCGCGCAGTCCGACGCCATCGGCTGGAACGTGATCGCGCTGGCGCGCATCGACCTCGCGCTGGCGAAGGTGCGCCTCGGCGACGAGATCGGCGCGCCGGAGCTGCCGTACGAGGGCGAAGAGCAGTCGTGGATCGTCGAGGCGCCGGCGCAGCTCCACCTGCTGCTGGCGCGCCACCCGCTGCTGCGCGCGCCGGTCATCCCGACGACGGTCACCGTCGGCGGCAACTACCGCGTGCTGCTGATCACCGGGCCGAACACCGGCGGCAAGACCGTCGCGCTGAAGACGGCCGGACTGCTCTCGCTGATGGCGCAGTCGGGGCTGCCCGTGCCCGCCGACCGGGGCAGCCGCGTGCCGGTGTTCGAGAGCGTGTTCGCCGACATCGGCGACGAGCAGAGCATCGAGCAGTCGCTGTCAACGTTCAGCAGCCACATGACCAACATCATCCGCATCGTCGGCGCGGCCGGCCCGAAGAGCCTGGTGCTGCTCGATGAGCTGGCGGCCGGCACCGACCCCGCGGAGGGCGCCGCGCTCGCCCGCGCGATCCTGCTCAAGCTGCTCGACGCCGGCTCGCTCACCGTCGCCACCACGCACCACGCCGAGTTGAAGGCGTTCGCGCACTCCACCGGCGCGGTGATGAACGCATCGGTCGAGTTCAACCTGGAGACGCTCTCGCCGACGTACCACCTCTCGATCGGCCTGCCGGGCCGCAGCAACGCGCTCGAGATCGCGCAGCGTCTCGGCATGCCGCTGGAGTTGATCGACGAGGCGCGCTCGTCAATCGCGCCGGAGCAGCGGCAGGTCGAAGAGATGCTGTCCGACATCAAGCGCGAGCGCGAGGGCGCCGCATCGGCCCGCCGCGCCGAAGAGATCGCGCGGCGCGAGGCAGAGGAGATCCGCGAGGGGCTCGCGAAGCGGCTCGACGCGGCCGATGACGAGCGCGAGCGGCTCACCGCGAAGGCGACCGCGGAGGTCGAGCAGCAGGTCGAGCGCGCGCAGAAGCTGCTGGCCGAGGCAGTGACGCAGATCGAGCAGCAGCACGTGGCCGCGGCGCAGGAGAAGCTGCGCCAGGCCGCAGACGCCGCCACAAAGCTGCGCGAGAGAGCCGCGCAGCCGCGCCCGGAGCGGCGTCGCCGCGAGCCGCGCATCGCGCACGTGCCCGCCGGCCCGCCGCCGGAGGCGATCCAGGAGGGCGACCTGGTGTGGCTGCGTGGCATGGACCGCTTCGGCGAGGCCGTATCGGCGCCCGACGCGAGGGGCGAGCTGGAGGTGCGGCTCGGCCCGCTCCGCAGCCGCATCAAGCTGGCGCAGGTCGAGCGCGTGCAGCGGCCGGCGCCGTCGAAAGCGCACGGCGAGGTCACGACGCACATGGCGCCGGCGCGCGCCGTGCCGCCGGAGATCGAGGTGCGCGGCCAGACGATCGACGAAGCGCTGCCGGTCGTGGAGCAGTACATCGACGAGGCGTTCCGCGCCGGGCTGCCGTGGGCGCGCATCATCCACGGCAAGGGCACGGGCACGCTGCGCCGCCACGTGCGCGACTTCCTCTCGAAGCACCCGCTCGTCAAGTCGTACGAAGAAGCGCGCCCGGAAGAGGGCGGCGAAGGCGTCACCATCGTCCACCTGGCGGTGTAATGCGATTTCTATCTCGATCCAACGAGCCCTGGACCCTCGACGAAGTTGTTCCGCCGCTGGGCAAATCGCTGCTCGCTCACGTTGAGTCGCTGCTTCCCCCCTCGGGTCGCGGGCCGCTGCCGGATGGCGGCGAGCCCCTGCCGGACGATCCGCCGCCGACTGAGGGCTGGCTTAGCTGGGCCGCCGGCGCGCTCGACGGCGTCCTCGCCGATCGTGTCGGCGGGTCGAACACGGGCAACGAACCGCTGGCCGCTGCTGCCGCGGTCTCTCACCTCCTGCGGAACAAGGCGGACGCGGCGAGGGTGCACACGGCCGTCGAGCGCCTGGTTGAGGTCGGCGGCCCGCGCGCGATGGACCGATTCGTGGCCGCGCTGTTCGCTGACCGGAGACTCGACAAGGCCCGGCTCGCGACATTCGCTCGCTGGGTCTGCCAGCATGAGACCAGACGCGAAGCGGTTAAGGCGGGCATGGCACTACTCGGAGTCTCCGGCACGCCCAACGATGCCGCGCTCATCGTACGCCTGGGGCTGCTCGAAGAGCTGACCCTGTACGCAGTGGTCGCACTTGCGAACCTGCTGGAACAACCCGAGCCCGCCATCTTCGACCTGGCGCAACAGGTGCGCAGCTGGGGCCGCATCCACGCGGTACGGCGACTCGCCGGCTCTACGAATGCTGAGGTACAACGCTGGCTGATCCGTGGCGGGGCAGCGAACGACGTGATGCCAGAGGAGATCGCGTTCGTCGCGGCAACCACCGGCCACCTTCGGAAGGCTCTCGAAGGTGTGGCCGACGATGACCTGCTCGACCACGGCGGCGAGCTGCTTCGAGCGCTCGCCGCAGGCGGACCCGCCGAAGACATGTGCGACTATCCTGATGGCGCAGCGGCGATGCGGGCGTATGCCGTCCACATGACCGGGGCGTCAGCGACGCCTCGCCGCCTCGAGTGTCTTGTGTTTCTCGAGCGTTACTTAGAGCACTGGGCCGCCGATAACCCGCACATGGGCGCAGACGAACGTGAGGCGCTACGATCCCAGTTCAGTGCAGTGCTCGACCGCCCCCGTTGGCGCGAAGCGGTTGAACAGGCGCTGGCATCAGACGACCTGTTTGAAGTGCAGCTGGTCGCGACTATCGCCGGACGGTTCGGAGTAGACGCCGGACCGGCTCTGGAGGCATGGCTCGCCCGGCAACCACACACTGCGCATCTCTGGCAGAGCCTCGTAGCCACGGCGGAGGACCAACGGCTCCGCGATGTCCTGAAGCTCGCGGAGGACTTGCTTCCCGTCTCCGCGTTGGCGAACGGACCGGCGGAAGACCTCGGGCTCGGCACGGAGTACGATGCCGACAACTGCCTGAGAATCATTGTGCAGCGTTTGGAGGACGCGCCAGGCGAAGGCTGGCCGCTCGTTCAGGCTTCTCTCGGCAACCGCGTGATCGGCGTTCGGAACTGCGCACTCCGCGCGCTTGCGGCGTGGCCGCGAGACACCTGGCCGGATGATGCGGAGGAGGCACTCCGCACGGCTCTCTGGCGCGAGCCGTCAGACGATGTAAGGAAGAGCATCCGCGAGCTGCTGGATGCCTGAGCAGCGACACCTACTCCGGCGCTTGCTCGCGGATCTGCCGCTCTGCCATTCGCAGGGAGACGAACTCGCGCCGGTTCCAACGCACGTCCCAGCCCATCTTGTTGGGTTTGCAGAGCCTGCACGAACGGCGTTTCACTTTGCGAGACTTGCGCATCTCCCACCTCGCTACTCAAGCGCCTACTATACCGCTTCGGCACCCGCGCGACGGTACAGCGGCTCGACGGTGATGGCGAAATGAAACTCACGGTCCTCGCCGGCGGCGTCGGCGCGGCGCGCTTTCTTGAAGGCGTGGTGCAGGTCCTGCCGCAGGAGGATGTCACCGTCATCTCCAACACCGCCGACGACGAGGACTTCTTCGGCCTGCGCGTCTCGCCTGACATCGATATCGTCATCTACACGCTCGCCGGCGCGGTCGACGCCGCCAAGGGCTGGGGGCTCGCGGGCGAGACCTTCCAGGCGCTCGAATCGCTCAAGCGCTTCGGCTACGAGACCTGGTTCAACCTCGGCGACGGCGACCTCGCGACGCTCACGCATCGCACGCAGATGCTGCGCGACGGCGCCACGCTCGCCGAGGCCACGCGCTCCGTCGCCGAGGCGTTCGGGCTGCGGCTGACGCTGCTGCCCGTCTCCAACGACCGCATCCGCACGATGGTCGAGACGGACGGCGGCACGCTCAGCTTCCAGGAGTACTTCGTGAAGCGCCGCACCGAGGACGCCGTGCGCTCCGTGCGCTTCGACGGCATCGAACGCGCCGCTCCCGCCCCCGGCGTCATCGAGGCGATCCTCGACGCCGACGCCATCGCCGTCGCACCGAGCAACCCCGTCGTGAGCATCGGCCCGCTGCTTGCCGTGCCCGGCGTGCGCGACGCGCTGCGCGAGACACGCGCGCAGGTCATCGGGATCAGCCCGATCATCGGCGGCCGCACGGTGAAGGGTCCGGCCGACCGCATGATGGCATCGCTCGGCATGACGCCGTCCGCCGCCGGCGTCGCCGAGGCGTATCGCGACTTCCTCGACGTGCTCGTGATCGACGAGCAAGACGGCGCGCTGGCGGGCGAGATCGAAGCCACCGGCGTCCGCTGCGTCGTCGCGCCGACGATCATGCGCGGGCCGGCCGAAAAGCGCGCGCTGGCCCAAGTGGTGCTCGGCGCGGTTCAATAGCCGCATGCGGGCTGCCCTGATCCCCATGAAAGAGCTGGCACAGGCCAAGATGCGCCTCGCCGACGTGCTCGACCGAGCGCAGCGGGCGGAGCTCGCGCTCGCCATGCTCACGGACGTCATCGCCGCCTGCACGTTGAGCGGACGCTTCGACGAGATCTGCGTCGTCAGCAACGACAGCGAGGTGTTCTGGCACGCCCGCGAGCTGGGCGCGAAGCCGATCGCCGAGCCGGCGACGCTCGGCGGCGGCCTCAACGAGGGGCTGACCTTCGCGCAGCGCTACCTCGGCCGCCGCGCCGCTGCGCGCGAGCTGGTGATCCTGCCGGCCGACGTGCCGCTCGCCCGCCCGGACGACATCAGCGCCGTCGTCGATGCGCTGGCCGTCTCCGATGCGCCGCGCGCCGTGCTCGTGCGTTCGCGCGATAACGGCACGAACGCGCTCGCGCTGCGCCCACCCGAGGCGGTCGACATGCACTTCGGCCGCAACAGCGCCGATGCGCATCGCGCCGCCGCCCTCGCCGCCCGCATCGAGATCGTCGAGCTGGAACTGGAGCGTCTGGCGTACGACATCGATTCCGCCGACGACCTTGCGGCGCTGCCTGGGCTGCCGGTTGGAGCGGCGACGCGCGGCTGGATCGAAGCGCGCGCGCACTACGCCACGGAACACCAGCAATGACGGACACCCCGCCGATGGACGCGCTCGCGGCGATCCGCACGCGGCGATCGCTGCGCCAGCTCGATACGCGGCCCGTCCCGCGCGCGCTGCTCGACGAGGCATTGGGCGCGGCGTGCCTCGCGCCAGCGCCGCATCACACGCGGCCGTGGCGCTACGTCGTCGTCTCGCCGGAGCGGCGCGCGGCGCTGGCGGAGGCGATGGGCGCGGCATGGCGCGCCGACCTCGAACGCGACGGCCACCCGGGGGAGTTGATCGACAGGCTGCTGCGGAAGTCGATGCGGCAGATCACGTCGGCGCCGGCGCTCGTGCTCGCCTGCCTGACGCACGAAGGGCTGCGCGACTGGCCCGACGAGCGCCGCGCGCGCAACGAATGGGCGATGGCGCAGCAGTCGGTCGGCGCAGGCATGCAGAACCTGATGCTGGCCGCGCACGCGCTCGGCCTGGCGTCGTACTGGATCTCCGCGCCTCTCTTCGCGCCCGAGGCCGCGAGTGAGGCGCTGTCGCTACCCGCTGATTATGTCGCGCAGGCGTTCGTCGCGGTCGGCTACCCGGCCGAAGGCGCGTCACCAAAGCCGCGGCCGGCGGCCGACGCGTCGCGCCTGATCGTGGAGCGATAGCGCGTGGGCACGCTGCGCGTGATGACCTTCAACATCCGCGGCTTCTACCACCCCGACGACGGCGCGAACCAGTGGCAACACCGCGAGGCGCTGAACGTCGCGACGATACGCGCCGCCGCACCCCACCTCATCGGCATGCAGGAGGTGCAGACGGGCAACCTCAAGGCGTACGACCGCCTGTTGGACGAGTACCACTGGAGCGCGTGGCCGGAATACGGCAACCAGCCGCCGTTCGAGTGGCCGGCCATCTACTGGGATCCGCGCGCGCTCAGTCCCATCGACAGCGGCGGCTTCTGGTTGAGCGAGACGCCGGAGCGCTTCTCCGCCTCATGGGAAACCGACTGCATTCGCGCCGCCACCTGGATCAAGTTCCGCGACACCGCCACCGGCGCGACCATCGTCCACCTGAACACGCACCTCGATCACATCAGCGAGCAGGCGCGCGTCGAAGGTACGCGGCTCATCCTTTCGCGGCTCCGGGAGCTCCAGGCGGACGGCAGCGTCGCCATCGTCACCGCCGACTTCAACGCGCGGCCGCAATCGCCGACTCATCGCCTTTATGAGGACTCTGGCTTCACCGACGCGTACCTCGCGGCCGGCCATGCGGACCACCCGGAGCGAAGTTTCACGTACCACGGATGGCGCGGCCGCGAGTTCCGCCGCGAGGGCGCCGACCCGGTGCGCATCGACTGGATCCTGGCCCGCGATGGCGCCCGCTGGCGCGCACGCGTCACGTCGTGCGCAATCGTCCAGGACGCCGCGCCGCCGGTGTACCCCAGCGACCACTATCCCGTGCTAGGGGAACTGGTGATCGAGCGGAACGAAGCAGCACCAACTCGCTGACCTCACCCGGTCGGCACTGATGGCTCGGCGCCGGCAGGCGTATGCTGTCGCCGTGACGTTCGACGCATGCATGTGGAGGCCGCGATGAAAGCGCAAGAGGACGTGGACAGGGAGTCCTGGGACGTCGAGGGCAGCCAGCTCATCGACAAGGCGAAACAGCTCATCCACGAGGGCAACGTGCGGCGGATCATCGTCAAGCAGGAGGGCCGCATTGTCGCGGAGTTCCCGCTGACGTTCGGCGTCGTCGGCGTCGTGTTCGCGCCGGTGCTCGCGGCCATCGGCGCGCTCGCCGCGCTGCTCGCCCACTGCACGATCGAAGTCGAGCGCACCGGCGACGAAGCGGGGCCTGAGGACCAGGAGCCGGCAGCGAAAGCCTCATCCCAGGACGAAATCTAGCCGCCGCAGGCAAGAGCGCCGCCTCGTGCGTGCACGGGCGGCGCTCTCCTGTGGCTGACAGCTAACAGCTAACCGCTGACAGCTTCCGCTACGGCCTCACGCCGATCAGCTTCGCGACCTTGATCGTGTTGAAGAGCGCCATCGACACGTACCACTTGACGCGCGTGCGCGTGGCGTCCTTCGTCTCCAGGCTGCCGATCGTCTCCACCATCAGGCCGCCGGGCGCGGTGAGCCCCGCCAGCGCGCCCTCGCCGAGCTGCATGGCGTAGATCGTCGAGCAGTCGCTGCTCGTCCCCACCGTCTTCGTGTCGGAGATGTAGTCGGAGACGCCGATCGGGACGCCGTCGTAGAACTGCACCATCTGCCCGAACTCGTTGCGGTCCGTCTGCAAGAAGCCGCCCGCCGCCCGGCCGAGGTTGTTGAGCAGCCGCCGCGAGCGCTTGCTCATCAGCAGCAGCGCCGGCGGACCGCCCTTCACCAGGTCGATCAGCTCGTCGAGCTTCGAGAGCGACAGGCTGGCGCCGTTCACGCCCATCGTCGCCGCCTGGCCGCCGGTGGTCAGCTTGTCGATGCCGTCGAACGACTTCGTGTCGACGCTCGCATCGCCGTTGACGAACGTGTCCTCGAATTTCTGCTGCACCGCCTTGGCGCGCAGGCGGATGACGGCAGCCTGCAGGTCTTGCACGTTGCTCCGCGTCGACATCAGGTAGTTGTCGATGTCCGCGTCGCCGCCGACGATCTTCAGCGTCGCCGTGATCTGCGAGAAGGTCGGCGTGCCCTCGGTCCAGGTGTCGCCAACGTCGAAGAATGCGGCGTTTGGGTTCGTGTTCTCGCGGTTGTACGTCAGGCCGTTGCCGGTGATCTCGATGAACGGCAGCGCCTGCAGGATCGGCGAGTCCTGCACGATCGTCTCGATCACGCCCTGCAGGACGATATCGTTGGAAAGCTTGGCCGCTTCGGCCAGTGTCAAAGCCATGGTCTGATCTCCTCGTTGCTGGTGACTGGTGTCTGGTTGCTCAAGGCGCTATCCGCGCTGGGCGAGGCCGTAACGGATCTTCTGCTCCGGGCTCAGCGCGCCCACGTCCGGCGCCGAGCGCGGCGGCGCGCCCGCCGGCACGCGCCCCGCCTGTGACTGCGCCTCGATGTGCGAGCGCACGTGCCCGACCATCGTCCGCGCCGCCTCCACCGATGCGTCGACGGCATCGATGGTGTCGCCGGCGATCAGCTCGGCCGGCAGCGCTGGCTCCGTCCGCACGACGAGGTCGCGATACCGCTCCGCAGACACCTGCGCGCACTGCGCCGCCTCGGCCAGTTGCTCGCGCAAAGTGCCCGCTTCGGCCGCCGCAGCCGCGGCCGCATCGCCCGCCGAGCGCACCTCGCCACGCAGTGCTGCGGACTCGGCGGCGGAGTGCTCTGCGCGGGCCTCCGCGTTGGCCGCATCAAGCTGCAGCCGCTCGACCTCCGCGCGCGCGTCGGCGAGCTGCTCCCGCAGTGCCGCCAGCTCCTCCCCGTCCGGGGGCCTCCCGGCTGTGTCCATCCTCCACCTCCATCACTACTGGCGTTATGCCGATGCCGCGACCGTAGCCCGCGCGCGCCCGCACTTCCAAGCGATGAGGATCACCCTTACGAGAGAACAGAGAGCAGAGAGCAGAGAGCAGAGAGCAGAGCTCCGGCCGCGGTCTGCTCTCTGCTCGTCACGCTTTGCTGTTTGCTGTTTGCTGTTTGCTGTCCTACGCTTGCCAAAGCCGCCTCTCAAAGCGACACCTCCCCGAACAAGCCCCCTGCAAGCGAAGGAGCCACCCCATGCCGAACAAGCCGAAGTACTGGGCGACGATCGCGCCGCTGCCGGCGCCGATACTAACCGCGCAGGCGGCGCAGCTGGAGAAGCTGGGGCTCGAAGGGCTGTTCGCGCCGCAGGTCTACGGACCGCCGTTCATCCCGCTCGCAACCGCCGCCGGCGCCACGACGCGCATGCGGTTAGCGACCGGCATCGCCCTGGCGTTCGCGCGCAGCCCGTTCGAGACGGCCGTGGCCGCGATGGACATGGACCGCATCAGCGGCGGCCGCTTCACGCTCGGCCTCGGCACCAGCGTGAAGGCGTGGAGCGAGGGCTTCTTCGGCATGGAGTACGGCAAGCCCCTCGAGCACATGCGCGAAGTCGTCGAGATCGTGCGGATGGTCATCGGCAAGAGCCACACCGGCGAACTCACGCGCTACGACGGCAAATACCACACGCTCGACTTCAGCCAGTTCAACTCGCTCGGCGCACCGGTGCGCACGGATCTACCGATCTGGATCGCCTGCCTGCGCACGCCGCTGATCCGCCTCGCCGCGGAGATCGCCGACGGCGTCATCGGCCACCCGATCTGGTCGCTCGACTGGGCGACGACGAAGGTGATGGCCGACCTGAAGGCGGGCCTGGCGAAGGCCGGCAAGCAGCGGAGCGATATCGAGTTCAACATGTGGCTCTTCGTCGCGCCGAACGACGACCGCAAGCAGGCCATCGAGGACGCGCGCGCGACGGTGGCCTTCTACGGCGGCGCCGAGCAGTACGAGCCGTACTTCGCTGCGCACGGCTTCGGCAAGGAGGCGAGGATGCTGCAGGAGGGCGTCAAGCGCGGCGACTACCTGAGCGTCAAGCACCTCGTGACCGACGAGATGGCGCAGACGTTCGTGGTCTGCGGCACACCGGACGAAGTCCGCAAGCGCGTCTCGGCAATCTGGGAGACCGCCGACTCCGCGTGCCTCAACCCGCCATCCTACGGCCTCGACATGGGCGCCATGCTCCGCTACGGCGCCAGGATCGCGGAACTGTTCTACGGGTAGTTTGTAGTTCGTAGTGAGTAGTTTGTAGTTGGTGGCGCATAGGCCGCGGTCGCTGTGAGGAGCGCGACGAACCGCTTAGACTGACGTATGACCACCATCTACGTCTACGACGGCGATGCCGTGCGTGCGGTCGAGGCGCCGGCCGCACGGCCGCTGCGTTGGGCCGCATGGCGTCCCGGCGGAGCGCACGCCCTGCTGGCCGGCAATCGCGGACAGGTCCTGCGCTTCGACGGTGAGCGCTTCGAGCAGCTCGCATCGCAATCGGCGCACAACCTGCGCGGCGCCGCGTGGTCGCCCGACGGGATGCGAGCGCTGCTTGTCGGCAACCGCGGCGCCGTGCTGCTGTACGACGGCAAGCGCTTCACGGAACTCCCGGCCGTGACGCCCGAGAACCTGCGCCGCGCCGCATGGGCGCCCGACGGTTCGTGCGCGCTGATCGCCGGCAACGCGGGTTGCGTGCTGCGCTACGACGCCGCGACGGGCGCCCTGCTGCAGCTACCGGGCGACCGCGCCCACACCATGCGCTCCATCGCCTGGCGGCCCGATGGCGCGTATGCACTCATCGGCGCCTACGCGAGCCGGCACGCCGGCTATCCGCGCCCGCACATGCTCTACAAGTGCGATGGCCGCTACGTGCAGGGCATCCTCGCCACCGATGACGAGGACGACGCCATCTCCATCGACTGGCAGCCCGGGGCGGAACCGGCGCGCGCCACGATCCTCGTCGCGTCGTACAGGGATGACGCCCCGCCGCGGAACAAGCTCATCGAATACTGGGGCCACGGGCTGCACCACCGCGCCATCGAGACGGCGCCGACGCTGCTTGGGGCAGCCTGGCACCCCTCGGGTGAGTACCTGCTGGCCTGCGGTGAGGGCGGGGCGTTGATGCGGGACGGGGCTGACGGGTTGACGCCGGTCCCTTCAGGCACGCGCGACAACCTGGTGGGCCCGTTCTGGCGGCCGGACACGCCAGCGTCGATCGCTCTGCTGCTGAAGGGCCCGGACGAGAAGGTCTACACGATCTGAGGGCAGCCGCCGGCTACTCGCGGCGCAGAGCCTCGATGGGGTCCAGGCGCGACGCGCGCCATGCGGGGTAGACGCCGAAGACGAGGCCCGTCACTGCCGACATGGCGAGTCCCATGCCGACCCAGAACGGTGTCACGAGATACTTCGTGTCGGTCCCGCCGATCTCGAAGTAGCGGGCAAACTGGATGGCGCCGACCCCGGCAAGCACGCCCAGCGCTCCGCCGATCGTCGTCACGACCAGCGCTTCGATCACGAACTGCATCAGGATATCGAGGCGCTTCGCGCCGACCGCCTTCCGGATGCCAATCTCGCGCGTCCGCTCGCTCACCGAAACCAGCATGATGTTCATGATGCCGATGCCGCCGACGACCAGCGCGATGATCGCGATCGAGACGAGCAGCACCTGCAGCGTCCGGTCCACCGACGTCGCCGTCGACAGCACATCGCTCTGCGACTGTATCTGGAAGTCGTCCTCGTTGATGATGTTGTGCTGCTTGCGCAGGATGTCGGCGATGGCAAGCTTGACCGAATCCTCGGCCTTCTGGTCCGCGAGCTTGATGTTGATCTGGGCGACGTTCGTGTAGCCGCGCGCATTCCGGATGAACGCCACGCGCGCCTGGAAAGACGGCAGTGGCACGAACACCTGGTTGTCCTGGTTGCCCTGCGCCGACGCGCCTTTCTCCTCCATGACGCCGATGACCGTGAAGCTGAACCGCACGCCGAACTGCGCGCTGGGCCCGGCGAAGATGCCGACGGCCTCGCCGATGGGATCCTTGTCTCCGAAAATCTCCCGGGCAATCCCGGCGCCCAGCACGCACACAAGCGCTTTCTTGTTCACGTCGTCGTCCGACACGAATCGGCCATTCGCGACGTAGAAGTCGCGCACGTTCTGATACGAGGGCTCGGTGCCGACAAGCGTCGTCGTGACGCTCTGTGAGCGGTAGATCAGCTTCGCCTGGATGAAGTCGCCGCTCATGCCCACCACGGTCTGCGACGCCATCGAATCGATCCCGGGGATCTTTGCCGCAGCGATCGCGTTCGCGTCTTCGTAAAAGAGGCTCGGTCCCCCGCCCGGCAGTATCGAAGCCAGGCCGCCCGCAGGCTGGGCCGTGTACGGACGCACGAACATCAAGTTGCTGCCGAGGCCGCGAATGCGGTTCGCCACGCCCTGCTGCGCGCCTTCGCCCGCCGCCGTCAGCGCTATCACCGAAGCGATGCCGATGATGATGCCGAGCATCGTCAGCAGCGTGCGCAGGAAATTGCTGCGCAACGCCACGAGTGCCGTCAGGAAGACATCGATCAGGCTCATGCTTGCGTCTCGAAGGAACGCGGCGGCGCTTGTCCAGCGGCCTCAGGCGCCGGGTGGGCTACCGGTGGCAACGGCTGGCCGGCGTACACAGGTACGTTCGGCTCGTCGGCGACGATCTCTCCGTCGCGCAGCGAGACGATGCGGCGCGTGTACGCCGCAACGTCGTGTTCGTGCGTGACGAAGGCGATCGTGATCCCGCGCTCCTCGTTGAGCTTGCGGAAGATCTCCATCACGTCGTGGCTCGTCTTCGTATCGAGCGCGCCTGTCGGCTCATCGGCCAGGATGATGGTAGGGTGGCCGACGATCGCGCGAGCTATGGCGACGCGCTGCTGCTGGCCGCCGGAGAGCTGGGTGGGCTGATGGTGCATGCGGCTGCCCAGGCCCACGAGCTGGAGCGCGGCGCGGGCGAGCTGCTTGCGGTTCGACACGCCGCGATACGCGAGCGGCATCGCGACCTGGTCGATGGCGTTGAGACGCGGCAGCAGGTTGAACGACTGGAAGACGAAGCCAAGACGGCGATTCCGCACGGTAGCGAGCTGGGCATCGCCAAGCCTGCTGACGTTGATGCCGTCAAGCTGGTAGATGCCGTCGGTTGGACGATCGAGGCAGCCGACGATGTTCATCAGCGTCGACTTTCCGGAGCCGGACGGCCCCATGATCGCCAGGAACTCGCCGTCACGGATTTCCAGGTCGACACCCCTGAGCGCGTGGACTTCCTGGGAGCCGAGCTTGTAGAGCTTGGAGATGCGACGAAGACGGATCATCTCACCCTACCTCACGTTGCCCGGCAGCGTCGGTTCCGGCTTCGGCGTCGCGCCCGGCCTCCCGGTGGACGTCAGCGATGCGACGACGACCACGTCGCCCTCGTTGAGCCCGGTGAGGATCTCCACCTGGGCGCTGTCGGTCGCTCCCGTCGTCACGATCTGCTCCTCGACGCCGCCATCCCGGCGGACATCGACCACCTGGTCGTTGCCGCTCTTGCGAATGGCGCGCGGCGGCACGACGAGGACATCCGGCTTCGAGTCCGTGATGATCTGGCCGCGAGCATTCATGCCGGGCGACGGCCGCGGCGCATCGGCCGGCAGAACGAGCGACGCCTTCACGGTGTACGTCACGACGCCCTGCGTAATCGAGGGACTCAGCCCGATCTCGCTGATACGGAACGGGTAGATCTTGCCGGGGATGCTGTCGAACAGCACGCCGCCAACCTGGTTGGGCCTGATGTTGGCGTAGTCGGTTTCGCCGACGGACATCTTCATGATCAGCCGCTCGGGGGTGAGCAGCACGATCGCCGCGCCCGAGGCCGATGCGGCGGCGAAGAACTCGCCCGGCTTGGCGTTGATGGAAGCGACGACGCCGTCGAACGGCGCGATGATCTGCGCGTTCTTGACGCGGATCTGGGCCGCCTCGACGGTCAGCTGGGCCAGGGCGGCACCCTGCTGCGCCTGTGCGATCTGGTTCGCATCGGGACCGCGCACCGCCTCGGCGCGCTTCGCGAGCGCCGCTTCGAGCGCGGCTTCGGCGCTGTCGATGGCGGTCTGCGCGTTCGCGCGCTGGAGGTCCGTGGCGCCGTCCTTCACGTCCGCGAGCTTCTTCTGGGCTGCGTTGAGCGCCGCTTCGGCGGACGTGACGGCCGCATCAGCAGCGGCCTTGTCCTCGCTGGTCGGGCCGTCGTTCGCCGCCGCGAGCTTCTTCTCAGCCGAAGTCAGCGCGTCCTCGGCCGAGTCCACGGCGGCGGCGGCCGAGTCAGCGGAGTTCTCGGCGCCCAGGTACGAGGCGTTGCCCGCGATGACCCCGGCGGCGGCGCCGGGAACGCCCGGTGTCGCACTGATGAGCGCCGTATTCATCAGGGCGGCGTCGGCGCCGCTGATCGGCGCGACGCGGGTCGTGCAGAAGGCGGGCGCGCTGTCCAGCGCGCAGTAGGTACTCTCGTCCAATGTCAGCGCGGCAGCCGCGGCGATGACGCCGTTTTGCGCGCTGGCCGCGCTGTTTTCCGCCGCAGTCAGCCCTGTCCGCGCCGCTGCGACGCCCGCTTCGGCCGCCGCGAGGTCGGCCGCGCTGGGGCTGTTGTCCAGCTTTTCGCGGCTGGACTCGGCGCCCGCCAGCTGAGCCTCGGCGCCGGCGACGGCCTGCTCCAGCGCGGCCAGTTCGGCCACGGTTGCGCCGTCGAGCATGTCCTTCTGGTCGTTCTTCGCTTTGACGACGGCCGACTGCGCCTGCGCGACGGCCTGGTCGGCCCCGGCGAGCTCGGCCGCGGACGCACCGTCGAGCAGGTCTTCGAGCTTGAGTTGCGCCAGGCGCAGGTTCGCGCGCGTCGACTGCAGGTTGTTCGCCAGATCATCGGATTCCAGACTGGCCAGCACGTCGCCCTGCTTCACGGCGTCGCCCACCTTCACGTTGACCTTGTCCACCTTGCCGGACGCCTGGAAGATGAGGTTGCTGTTGAACTCCGCATCGGCGGTGCCCGAGATGATCAGCGTCTGGTTGATCGTGGCCCGCTTCACCTCCAGGTCTTCCGTGGCGCGCGTCAGCGTCGTTGAGTCGTCCTTGAAGTAGAAGAAGTAGAGGCCGGCGCCGATTGCGGCCGCGATGCCCACCACGATCGCAAGGGTGATGATGCGGCCGCGCCAGGGGCTTTCCTTGATGGTCAGGTCGTCGTCAAGATCAATGGCCGCCAACGGCTCTCCTCCTCGCGGGATGTGCTGCCTGTTCCGGAGCGACCCACGCGGACCCGGCGGCGGCGCCCAGCGCGCGCAGCTCGAATTCGCACAGCGTCGTAATCACCAGATCTTCGTCTGTTTCGTGCGCGTGTGGTGTGAGCAGGTACATGTGCGCACCGGCGATCAGCCGCGACAAGAGGCGGGGGTCGCCGGGCGCGAACGCGCCGGCGGCGATGCCGCGCTCGATGATGCGGTGGAACGCAATCGAGAGCGCGACGGGCAGCGAGTCCTCCGAGCCGAAGCCCTCGACCTCGAGCGGACGGCGGCCTACCGTCCTCCGCATGGCGACCTGCCACATGAGCAGCAGGACATCGCGATTGCGCCGGACGGCCTGTACGAAGCGCTCGCTCAGCCGGGTGAGGGCGAGCGCGGGCGGCGTGCCCTCGGGTTCGGCCGCGAGCAGGACGGCATCGATCTCGCGCCGCCCGTCCCCCAGGACCGCTTCGAGGGCGGCCTCTTTGTCCGCGAAGTAGCGATAAAAGGTGCCGAAGCCGAGGTCGGCCGCCGCAGCGATGTCGGCGATGGTGGTGGACTCGAATCCGTCGCGCGCGAAGAGACGGCGCGCCGCAGCGACCAGCGCGTCGCGATTGCGCGTGCGCTTGCGCTCGATGCGCGAACCTGATGCTGGCATCACTCTTGATACGGACATCGCAGGGCAAACTATAGCCCGCGCCGCTTAGAGGCAAGGCCCCGGAGTGCGGCACGTCAAGGAACGAATCCAGCCGGCGCAGATTCGCCCGCGCCGGGTGCTGCCACCCCTTCCCCTTAAGGGCGCGCACCTAAGGGCCGACACTAACAGGGGGACGGCGGGGTCAGCCGCCCGGCCGGAAGCTACACCGGGGGTTCTATGCGCTTGCGATTGACTATGCCGCTCGTGGTGCTCACCGCCCTGGGCGTCGTGCCGCTGGGCCACGGAACCGGCCCTTCAATGACGACCGCGCAGGCCGCGGCCGCCATCGCCAGCCCGGCCGATACGGAAACGCAGCGTACGGGCGACGTCATCGTACGGTTCAAACCGGCCGCGACACTGCGTGCCGTGGGCGATGCGATCGTCGCCTCCGCGACGGAGGCGAAGGCCAGCACCGGTGGATCGCGCCTGGTGCTGCTCGATCCGCAGCCGGGCCAGAGCGTCGATGACGCCGTGGCGCAACTGCAGTCCAACCCGGATGTCGAATTCGCCGAACCGGACATCCTGGTATCCACCGCTGCGACGACCCCGAACGACACGTATTACGCGACGTACCAGTGGCCGCTGACGCAGACGGGGGTGAATACCGCCTGGGACACGACGACGGGCAGCGCAAGCGTCATCGTCGCCGTCATCGACACCGGCGTCCAGAGCACCCACCCCGACCTGAGCGGCAAGGTCATCGCCGGCTACAACTACGCCGCCGAGCCCGACACCACGAACGCGGCCGATGACAACGGCCACGGCACGTTCGTCGCCGGCATCATCGGCGCGAACTCGAACAACAGCGCGGGCATGGCCGGCGTGTGCTGGCTATGCAAGATCATGCCGGTGAAGGTTCTGGACAGCACCGGCAGCGGCAGCGTCTTCAACACGTCGCAGGGCATCGACTGGGCCGTCGCGAACGGCGCCAAGGTGCTGAACCTGAGCCTGGGCTCCACCACCGGGACGGCCGCGCTCCAGGCCTCGGTGGACAACGCGTGGACGAACGGCCGCATCGTCGTCGCGGCGAGCGGCAACGAAAACACGACCGTGCTGTATCCAGCAGCGTACCCGCACGCGCTCGCCGTGGGCGCCTCGAACTCCGCCGGCTTCCGTTCGACGTTCTCCAACTGGGGGCCTGAACTGGACCTCATGGCGCCCGGCGAGGGCGTCCTGAGTACCGCGTGCTCCACGTGCGCGGGCTACTCGTACGGCACTGGCAGCGGCACGTCCTTCGCGGCGCCGCACGTCGCCGGCGTTGCCGCGCTCATGGCCTCGGCCGGCATCACCGACCGCGACACGATCATCAACACGCTCAAGTCCACGGCGACGGATATGTGCACCGCCGGCGCGGATAACGTGACGGGCGCCGGCCGCGTCAACGCCGCGAAGGCCGTCGCCAATTCGAACGTGGCGGTTGGTGCGACGCAGTGCCCCAGCATGAGCCAGAGCTGGCTCGGCAACACCATACCCGTGACGCCGGCGGGAAACGCCACGTTCACCGGCAACGTCACCATCGGCAACGCCGGCTCGCTCACGTGGCCGGCGACCGGCGGCAGCGCCGTGCAGTTCTCCTACCACTGGCTGAACACAGATGCGGGCGGCAACTGCACCACGACGGCCGTCAACGACGGCCTGAAGACATCGCTGCCGGCAAACGTCGCCATCGGCGGAACGGTCACGATCACGGCGCAGTTCCAGGCGCCGCCGGCCGCCGGCACGTACTGCCTGAAGCTGGACATGATCCAGGGCGCGACGTGGTTCTCCTCAACCGGCGCGCCGATGGGGTCGAAGACGGTCTACGTGCAGACGCCGGTCAGCACCGCCACGCCAACCTCGACCCCCACCGCCACACCTACTTCGACCGCGACGCCGGTCGCCGCGCCAACGTACGGAGCGTCCTGGGGCGCCGATACGACGGGCGCGACGATGAACACGGGCGCGACCAGCGTCGTAAACCTGTCGTTCACGAACACAGGTTCGCTGACGTGGCTCGCGAGCGGCGCAAACCCGGTGCGCCTGTCGTACCACTGGCGCAACGGCGCCTGCCCCGGCACGTCGATCGCCGTCTTTGACGGCCTGCGCACGAGCCTGCCCGGCGATATCGCCGGCGGCGGCGCGGTGACCAATCTGACGGTCTCAGTCAAGGCGCCCTCGTCGCCGGGCACGTATTGCCTCCAGTACGACCTGGTCCGCGAGGGCATCACCTGGTTCTCGAACCAGGGCGTCACGATGAACCAGAAGACGGTGACGGTGAGCACGCCTGTCTACGGCGTAACGTGGGGCGCTGCAACTACGCCATCGTCCATCGTGCTGAGCAGGAGCTATCCGATCACCATCTCCTTCACGAACGCCGGTTCGCTGGACTGGCTGGCGAGCGGCGCGAACCCGGTGCGGCTGGCGTACCACTGGCGCAACGGCACCTGCGCGGGTACCAGCAACGCGGTCTGGGACGGAGTCCGCACGGCGTTGCCGGGGAACGTCGCAGCGGGCGGCGCGGTGAACAACCTGGCGGGCGCCGTGATTGCCCCCGCCACGGCCGGCACGTACTGCCTGCAGTACGACCTCGTCCGCGAGGGCATCGCCTGGTTCTCGAACCAGGGCGCGTCGATGAAATCAACGACGGTGACGGTCGCCGCGCCCGTCTACGGTGTGAGCTGGGGCGCGCACAACACGCCAGCAACGATGACGGCGAACAGCACCAACGTACTGGCGGTCTCGCTCACCAACAGCGGCTCGCTGACGTGGGCTTCCGGGGGCGCGAATCCGGTGCACCTGTCGTATCACTGGCGCAACGGCGCCTGTCCCGGCACGAGCGCCGCGGTGTTCGATGGCGTGCGCAGCAACTTCGCCGCCGACGTCGCTCCGTCGGCTACGGTCAGCAGCCTGCCGGTGACAGTCGCGGCTCCCGCGGCCGCGGGGACGTACTGCCTGCAGTACGACCTGGTACGCGAAGGCATCGCCTGGTTCTCGTGGCAGGGCGTGCCGGCGCTCGCGGTGACTGTGACCATCAACTAACCGCGCCAGCGGTGCGCTACGCGGCCTGCTCTTCCGACGGCTCCGCCCCGGCGACGCGGCGGCGCTGCGGCTGGGCGGTGACCTTCGGCGCGTGGAGCCGCGCGTTGGTGCGGTCGGCAGAGCGCAGCACGTCCATGTCGATGCCGTTGGCGCGGGCCAGGTCGAGCAGCGCCTTGCTGTCCTTGGGCAGGCACTTGCCGCCATAGCCGCGATAGCCCGAATCGAACACATCCATGTGCGAGGCGCCGATGCGTCCGTCCGCGGCGACGATGTCGCGCACGTGCGTGTAGTCGATCTTCATCCGGTCGCACAGGTCAAAGACCTCGTTGGCGTAACTTACCTTCACCGCCAGGAACGAGTTGGCGACGTATTTCGCCATCTCGGCCTCGCTCGTCGGACAGATGCGCTCGAACGGCGCACGCGGCAGCAGCCGCATGACCTGCGCCGCCTCGCCTGCACTGGCCGTCGTGTACCCCACGATCTGGCGGTCGGGGCTGACGAAGTCATCGTATGCCGTGGCCTCCCGCAGGAACTCCGGGTTGAACATGAAGCGATGCTGCGGGTGGCGCTCCTGCAGCCGCTCCGTCGTGCCCGGCAGCACGGTGGACTTGATGACGACCGTCCGGGAGCCGCTCACACGCTCGACCGCGTCGAGCAGGAAGCTGTCGTCGAAACCGACGCCCACCGTGTACGGCGTCGGGACGCAGACAAAGATGACCTGGGCGCCGTCGAGCGCCGCGAGCGAGCGATGGCCTTTGGGCGGGTCGTACACCCGCACGTCGCGCCCTTCCGCCCGAAGATACGCCAGCAGCGAGCCGCCGACGATGCCCGCGCCCATAATGCCGATCGTCTCTTCGCCGTTAGGCTGCATGTTGCGTCCTTCCCTGCCCCACGATCTCGTTCTCTGCCTCTTCCGTCTCGTCGTCCTGCGATATCGTCCTCGGCCGAACGGTGCGGGCGCGCGGTCCGGCCTCGGCACTGTCGGTCTTCATCCGATACAACGCCTCTTCGATCATGCGGCGGTTCCAGCCGATGGCCAGCGCCAGCATGCCCGTGATGAGCATCTGCCCGCCGATGAACCAGAGGGCGGAGCCGATGACGAGCGACTGGACGTGGCCCTGGCCATCGCCGTTCAGCACGAAGTAGCCGAAGCGGGCGAACGGCACGGTGCCGAGCGCGAACAACGCAGCGCCGAGCACGCCGTAGACCTGCATCGGCCGGTACAGCAAGAAGCTGCGCAGGATCACACCGCCGGCCCGCCACACGTGGCTGGCGATGCCCTTGATCAACCGCGACGGTCGCGCGACATGCCGCGCCGGGATGGGCACGTTGACGATGCCCAGGCGCTGGTCCAGCGCGTTGATCAGCGTCTCGTGCGTGTATGTGTGATCCGAAAGCACGTTGAGTTTCATCGCCGCTTCGCGGCTGTACGCGCGGAAGCCGGTCGATACGTCGATGTCCGGCAACCGCAGAAGTCGCTGCATGATGTAATTGGCGACCTTGTTGCCGTACTTGTTCGCCATCTTCATCGGCAGCGCGTCGATGAGGCGGCTGCCGATGGCGATGTCGGCCTCACGTCGCAGCAGCGGAGCGATCAGCTCCGGGATGCGCGTCTGGTCGTAGTGGTTGTCCGCATCGGTGTTGACGATGATGTCGGCGCCGCGAGCGCACGCCTCCATCAGCGCGATCTTGAAGGTAGCGGCGAGGCCGCGGTTCAGCCGGTTCGAGACGACGTAGTCGGCACCGGCGCGGAGCGCCTCCTCCACGGTGTCGTCGCGCGATCCGTCGTCGACGACCAGCACCTCGACCGTGGCGATCCCCGGAATATGCCGCGGGACTTCCCTGATGACCGCGCCGATGGTGGCGGCCTCGTTGAGAGCCGGGATCGTGACAATCAGCCTCATGCTGGAGCCTCTCGCGTGCAGTTCCCCCCGAGGCGCACCTGCGCGCTGCCAGTCTCCAAGGAATCGCGGCGGCTTTCATTCAGGGGAGCCCCTACGCGAGGGTGTACCGAACCCCGAACTCGCAATCCTATTGTGATAACGCAGGGAAATACGGAGATCTGGCTGTTACGGCGCGCCGAGGTCGATGCCGGCTATCGCCGCCCATCGTTCGCGGTCCGACAGCCCGTAGTCCGCATCGGCGATGCGCAGCGGCGTGCCCAGGCGCTGCTCGATCTCCCCGGCCGTCAGGCCGGTCTGGCGCCGCAGCTCCGCCATGTTCGACGGCGTGATCACGGCAGAGTGCGCGACCGGTTGCAACCGCGAGCGGTCGACCGAGTACACGAACACCTGATCGGATCGCGAGTACTGCTCCGTGTGCACGAGCTTGAACGCCGGGTGTCCGCTGAAATAGCTCGCGTAGGCGATCGAGCTGAAGGCCACATCATCGCCAGTCAGCACGATGTAGTCGACGTCGTGCGCTCCCGTGTAGGCGAGCAGTTCCTGCTGCGAGAGCCCGACCCAGTACCCCTTACCGGGGAACTGCTTCAGGTACAGCCACTGATCGCCCGGCTGGCCGCCTCGCAGGTCCAGGTCGCCCCACCGGAACAGGTTGGAGCGCGGTACGAGCAGCGTGCCGCCGCGCGTGTCGACGTCGACGCGCACGGTCGGCAACTGGCGGATCTCGAAGCGGCCCCCCGTATTCACGTAGAGGCTCGAGAAGTACAGCCGGCTGGTGAGCACGCGCGACCCCGCCGGGAGGTTTGCGTCCATCCATCGGGCGATGTCGCGCGCGAACGGGTTGTTCCACGCGTCGGCGCGCACCTCACCCGACGATGCCTGGTCGTTCGACAACATGAAGCTCGCAGACTGATGCAGGGCGAAGCTGCCGCCGATGACGGCGACGGCCGCGAAGAGCACCACCTCGCCAACAGGTCTGGCAAGCGCGCCACGGAGCGCACGCAGACCATCCGCCAGTCCGATGCCAAGCACCGCGTAGGAGAGGTACACGATAGGCAGGCTGTCGCGCAGTTGCAGGCTGCGGTTGGCCGAGAAGAGCGCGAAGGGCACGAACAAGAGCGCTGCCGCCACGATGAGCCTGCTCGCGTCGTCGCGGCGCACGAGCGCGCGCACGGCGATCCACGACCATGCGGCGACGATCAGGAAGAACGGCTGCGCGGCCGGCGCGACCGTCGTCAGGTAGCGCGGCACCGTTGCCAGGTAGTCGTTCGGGTAGCCCCAGGACGAGTAGCGCGTGAGGCCGTAGAGCATGAAGCCCCCCCACGCCACGACCACCAAGACTGCCGCCGGTGCCGCGAGCGGCGGCATCAGGCGCGAAGCACGGGCGCCGGCACGCGGCGACCACGCGACGGCCGCAGCGAACACCGCCACGCCGAGCGCGGCGCCGCCGAGCATCCATCCGCCGCTGCCGTCCGCTGGACCGAGCATGTACAACTGACCGGTTTCACGGTAGAACCAGACCCACCAGACGGCGATCCCGGCGGCGAACGTCAGCGTGAACGCCAGCACGCCGCGCGCGCCCGTCGCATTGCGCATCGACGGCACCGCGAGCCACGCCAGCGTGCCGAGCGGCGCCCATTGGACGGCGGATTCTTTCACCAGGAAGGCCAGCGCCAGCGCCAGCCCGGAGGCGGCCCACCAGCGCGCAGCCTGCCGCCGTGCAGCCTCGTGCAGCGCCAGCAGCGCCAGCAGCATGAAACTGCACTGCGCGGGATCGAGGTAGAGCGTCGTGCCGAGTCCCGCCAGGTACGACGACGCCGCGGCGGTCGCGCCGGCGATGGCGCCGGCAAGCGCGCCCGCCATGCGCCACGCCAGCAGCATCAACAGCATCGCATTCAACACGACGGTCGCGCGCGCGACCCCGTACGCGGCATCGGTACCGCCGAGGCGGACGGCGGGCGCCAGTATCAGGGGGTACAGCGGCGCGCGATGCGTGATCGGCTCGCCGGATGGGTACGAGAATCCCTTGCCGTGCGCGATGTTGTACGCCTCGGCCAGGTACAGTGACTCATCGGATGTCAGGTTCGCCGGGCGCGCGAAGATCAGCGGCAGCGCCAGCAGCACCACGACGGCGAACGCCATCGGCAACGCCGCGTGCCGCAGCGACGGCAACCGCAGCCCTGCGGCCGGACGGACGCCCGCGTCGAGCGTCATGCGCTGTCACGCCGCTGTGGCAATCCGGCGCCGTCAGGGATGCTCATCGCGCGAAGCCTCATGCCGCGCGTGCCTGTACGTCATCGGCGGCACCGGCGTCTTCCATCTCAATGGCGGCAGGGCGCAGGATCGCAAGCCGGCGCGGCGTCGCAGCGGCCGCCTTCCGCACGGTGGCGAGGTACATCGTTGCCGTCTCGCGGCGCCCGAACGGCAGGAGGCGGCGGAGCGTGAGCGGCCGGTAATCGCAGGACTCGACGATCTCAAAGCCGCCGCGCAACAGCAGGCAATCCCACTCGTAGCGCGCCATCAGCCGCCCGTCGTCGCGGGCGCGCGCGCGGTTAGGCACGCTGAACACGACGTGGCGCGCCACGCGAAGCTGCTGGCGCAGCAGCGCGATGATCTCGTCATCCTGGAAGTGGTCGAGGAACCCCTGCGACACTGCGACGTCGAACGACGCATCAGCGAACTCGGCGAGTGCGAACGGATCAGCCATGCGGAAGCGCGCGCGGCCGTGGAGCCGTTTGTTGTTGCGCACGGCCCGCTCCACTCCATGGGGCGAAGCGCCGGTGGAGATGACCTCCGGCCCGAACCAGGACAGTGCGATAGCGAGCGAGCCCGTCGCGGAGCCAATCTCGAGTACACGCGCAGGGCGCAGCCGCATCACAGCGTTCAGCAGACGCGCGTATCCCAGGACGTGCCTGACCTGCCCGGGCCACGAAAGCGCGCGCCGTCGGTCGCGGCGCGGCACCGGCAGCGCCCCATCCGGAGCGCGATCGCCGTGCCAGCGCAAGTGCAATACGTCCACTATCCCTCCGAGCGTCAGCGCGCGCCGTGGCGCGCCGGCCGATCGATGCCGCTGCCAGTCTCCCACCGGCGGTCACGGTGCCACCCTCAGGGTTTGCACTACGATTGCCCGGCGGGAGGATGGATTCCGGGCGGACGCGGAAGAGCCCTCGCAAGCGCGAGGGCTCTTCCGGCCTATTCGGTTGTTGCCGCTTACTTGCGGCGCGAAGCGAGCGTGGCGCCCGCACCGGCGAAGATGAGGCCCGCGGTGCCGAGCATGATCATCAGCGACCCGAAGTCCGTGCTCGCGCCCGGGCCGAAACCGGCGTTCGGAAGCGCGTTGGCGCCAGCCTCGCCCCCCGTCGGGTCAATCGTCGTCGCGTCCGGGTTCGTGGCCGGCGCCGAGCCGAGCGTCGGAGGCTCAACCGGCGAGGCCGGCGGGTTGCCCGGTGCCGCAGCGTCCGGCGCCGTGAGCGGGCCGCTCGGGCCGGCGCCGATCTGGTCCGGGTAGTCTGTGGCCGCGCCGGCGGTCGTGTTGACGGACAGCCCGGCGATAACGAGAACCGACGCTGCGATGGCGAGAGCGACCCCGAGGACCGCACCCTTCGACTTGAACATTCCCCACCTCCATGGTGATACGGGTCCCTGCCCAGGCCGCCAACCGACGCGCCCGATCCGATGAACCCACCTGATCTCAAAGGATGCTCGGCGGCTCGGCCGGGTCACTTTAGGCTTGCGACCGATGAGTTTGTTAACGCTGCAAGGATCTGCGCTACCGCTGAACTTGACGCGGAAGCGTATCGGCGAGCCGCCCGCCGAAGATGCGGCAACTCCCTGACGTGGCCATGACAGGCGTCGCACTACGATTCCGTCATCGAGCCACACACACGTTCACGGGGAGGACCCATGGCACGCCGCGCGCTGATCACGGGCATCACGGGCCAGGATGGTTCGTATCTGGCCGAGCATCTGCTCGCGCGGGGATACGACGTCTTCGGCATGGTGCGTGGGCAGAACAACCCGAAGCGACCCGCGCTGGAACACCTGCTCCCCGACGTGCGTCTCGTAGAGGCGGACCTGCTCGATCAGCCCTCGCTGATCAACATGGTGCGGCAGGTCCAACCGGATGAGGTCTACAACCTCGCGGCGATCAGCTTCGTCCCCCTGTCGTGGGGACAGGCCGAGCTCACGGCGCAGACGACGGGACTGGGCATCATGCGCTTGCTCGACGCTGTACGCATGATCGCCGGCGCATCGCCATCGCGCACCGGAGCGACGGGCGGCGTGCGCGTCTACCAGGCATCAAGCAGCGAGATGTTCGGGCGAGTGCAGGAGACGCCGCAGCGCGAAACCACGCCCTTCCATCCGCGCAGCCCGTACGGCGTCGCCAAGACGTTCGGGCACTACATCACGGTCAACTACCGCGAGAGCTACGGCATGTTCGCCTGCAGTGGCATCCTGTTCAACCATGAGTCGCCGCGGCGGGGCGTCGAGTTCGTCACGCGCAAGGTCACGCTGGCGGCCGCGCGCATCAGGGCGGGCCGGCAGGATGAACTGCTGATGGGCAATCTCGACGCGCGGCGCGACTGGGGCTTCGCGGGCGATTACGTCCGCGCCATGCACCTGATGCTGCAGCAGCCCGAGCCCGACGACTTCGTCATCGGCACGGGCGAAACGCATACCGTCCGTGAGTTCATCGATCTCGCGTTCGCGCGAGCGGGCCTCGACCCCGAGCGCTACGTCCGCATCGATCCGGATTTGATGCGCCCGGCCGAGGTCGACCTGCTGCTGTCTGATCCGGCGAAGGCGCGCGAGGCGCTCGGCTGGACGCCGTCCGTCGGCTTCAGCGGCCTCGTCGACATGATGGTCGATGCCGACCTCGCGCTTGCCGGCGTCGCCGAACGGCCAAGGGTTGCCGCCACCGCGAAGCCCCGCCGGTCGACGGGCACGGAAGGCGAAAGCGAAGTCGAGCAGGAGGCCTCCGCCGAACGCGCCGCTTGATCCTGCCCGCCGCCGGCATGGCCGCCGCGCGCGGACGCACCGGCTCACGCTATGCTGGTGGGCAGAAAGCATGGCGTGAAAGGATCGGACGCATGGCATCACCGATCGGGCACGGACTCATGGGGATGACGATCGCTCGCCGCCTGGGCGTGCGCTCGAAGGCCGGCCTGGGGGCAGCCGCGGTGGCCGGCAGCCTGCCGGACGCCGATATCATCCTGGGGCTGCTGTTCCACGGGGACCCGTGGAAGATCCATCGCCAGGGCACGCACACACTCAACTTCGCGCTCACGGCTGGCGCGCTCGCCGGCCTCGCCGGCGCCATTCGCGCCGAGAGCATCGAGGGCGAACGCGATCTCTTCGCCGATGCGCTGCTCGGCGCCGCCATTGTCGGCTCGCACGTCGTGATTGATCGCATCCCCATCCCGGCCATTCGGCGCGGCCCGGTGTTCATCGGCATGAGCCTCGCCAACTGGGTCGTCGATGCCGCCATCTGGGGCACCGCCGCCTGGGCCCTGTGGCCCCGCGACGAGCGGCGCAACCCGGAAAAAGGCTAATCCCGGCTCCCGCCTCGAACTCGTAGCCATTCCCTCTCGTACGGCTGTCACGACCGGCCCCCTCGGCCGTTTGGATAAGTGCGCACGTCAAGCACGGCGCGCTATCGGTACCCCGCCGATGAGACTGCCCCGCCAGGCAGCCGAACGTGTCCCATACAAGGGCGTCCTTCCGCCGCATCGCATTGCCCGTGCTCGTGTTCGCAATCCTCGGGATGGCGGCCGCGGCGTGCGGCGTCATCCCGTTCACCGAGCGGCCCGCCGCCGGCTACGTCTACGGGTCCGGCGCGCCGCTGCGCGTCGCCGTCATCGACGCCACCGGCGGTACCGACTGGTCCGGCGCGATCGATGCGTCAGTGGCCACGTACGGCTCGGCCTCGCCGAATCTGCGGTTCCAGCGCGAGGTCACAGGGGCGAACATCGCGATCACTATCCGCCGCTACAGCGACAGGACGCCACCGGAGATCCACGGCTACCTGTTCCCCGCCGGGGCGGGTGGCTTCGCCGCCGTGTACGACGCCCAGGGCGCCGCCTGCAACTTCCCGCCTTCACCGCTGCCGGTAGGCTGCACCGGCGAGATCGCCTCGGCCGACGTGTACGTCAACGACATTATCCCCGCCGGCAGCGATATCGAAACGCGGCGCCAGCGCCTGGTGTTGCACGAGATCGGCCACTCACTCGGGCTCACGCGCCATAGCCCCGATCTCGGCATCGACCAGCTCGCCGACCGCTACGGCTGGCAGCCGGAGAATTAGCGCCGCCCCAACGGACCCCACCGCCCAGGACACAAAGAGGAGCCGCATGCGGCTCCTCTTTGTTGCGGGCTGCTTCCAGCGCTAATCAGCGGCGGAGGGCCGCGGCGGGCCACCTCGCGGCGGCCAGGGGCACGCGGGGGCGCATCTCCTGCTCCTGCTGGAGGTGCACGAGCCCCGAACTGATCGCGAACGCCGCGGCCTGCTGGCGGTTGCGCAGATGCAGCTTCTCCAGGATGTTGCGCAAGTGCACCTTCACGGTGTTCTCGGTGATCACAAGCTGGCGGGCGATGTCGCGGTTCGTCGCCCCCTCCACCAGCAGGCGCAGGACGTCGCGCTCACGCTCCGTCACCTTCGAGCGGTCGACTTCCACGGACTTCATCTCGTCGTCGCGGCCGCGGGTCAGCGCGGCGTATTCCTGCAGCAAGCGCGATGCGAACGCCGGCGGTATCACCGCCTCGCCCTGCGCCACGCGCCGGATCGCGGCGACAAGTGAGCCGACGCTGACATCCTTCGTGATGTACGCCTGCGCGCCGGCCTTGATGGCGCTGAGCACGTCCGCATCGGCGTGCGATGACGTCAGCATGGCGATGCGGGTATCCGGCAACTCCGCGAGGATCGCGCGCGTGGCTGCCACGCCGTCCATCTCGGGTAGCTGCACTTCCATCAGGACCAGGTCAGGCTGAATGCGGCGCGCCTTGTCGCACGCCTCCACGCCGGTGCGCGCCTGCCCTACCACGCGCATGTCGTCACTGCGCGAAAAGATGACCTTCAGGCCGTCGCGGTAGATCCGCTCGCTGTCAGCGACGAGCACTCGAATCGGCGCATTCATCGGCACTCCTAACTGCATCGGGGGGTGATTCCCGCTCGTACAGGAGTCGCGTTCTGACTCTCCGCACCGGGGGGCGATGCCTGGTCCACTATGCCCCGCGGCGCGTTACGCGCGCAGTACGAAGTCACAAATGGCGTATCAAATCGATTGCATACCACTGAAGGGCGTTGACGGCGCGTCCCGGGTGTCCTCCGGGATTGGCGAAGCCACGACGCCGTCCGGCGCCTCGTTACCACTGCGCGCCGGGCGGCGTCACCGAAAATAGGAGCCGGCGCGGGATGCGAAGGCCCCCGTTGCGGGGAAGGCCCCGCGGGGTTAGCTGGCGGCTCCCTGGCTCAGGGGCTCGCCTTCCGCGGCGGTCTCCTCTCCCTGCACGGCCAGCATGTAGCCGATGCCCTGGAAGGTCTTGATCAGCTTCGGCTTCGAGGGGTCGTCTTCGAGCTTGCGGCGCAGCCGCGACACCCAGACGCGCAGGTACTGGAGGTCGTCGCGGTACTCCGGACCCCACACCTTGCTTAGCAACTCAGCGTTGAGCATGATCTTGCCGACGTTCGCCGCCAGGTGCTGCAGAAGCATCCACTCCGTGCGCGTCAGCGTCACGATCTTGCCGTCGCGCTTCACGAGCCGGCGATTGAGGTCGACCTCGATGCCGCCCACGTGCACGACGTTCTCGGCGCCAGACGAGCCGACCGTGCGGCGCAGGACCGCGCGGACTCGTGCGCTCAACTCGTCAGGACTGAACGGCTTTGCGAGGTAGTCATCCGCGCCCAGCTCCAGCCCCCGCACCTTGTCGCTCTCGCTGCCTTTCGCGGTGAGCAGGATCACGGGGATGTTCGAACGCTCGCGCAACCGCCGCATCAGTTCCAGCCCGGTCATCTCCGGCATGACGATGTCGAGCAGCGCGATGTCCGGGCGCTGCTCCTCCGCGACGCGAAGCGCCTCCTCGCCACCGGCGGCGGTGATCACGCGGAACCCCTGCGTGGACAGCTCGAGCTTGATCAGGCGAAGGATGCCCGCCTCGTCGTCGACGGCGAGGACGAGTGGTTCGGTGCTCATGGGACTCCGCTCCTTCTCCTGTGCTCCGGGCGTCCGATGTCCCGAATGACTGCGGCCGGTCGCCGAGGGGCGGCGTCGGGGCGCCACGCCGGAGGTGTATCATGCGCGCCGCATCGCACCGGCGTGCATACGTCGCATTGATGCTAACAGCAATGCCCGCGCATGAGTCGCGATCAGCCGTCGATCGGCCTTGCAGATCCATAAACACAAGCGCTTGCGAGATACGCAAATTGTTGTTCCGGCGGCCGTTGGGGCGCCGTCTATCCGCGCGTTCCGCGGGCCTCAGCCCTCCTGCGCGACGAACTCATACCCGACGCCCGGCAACGTGCGAATGATGCGCGCGCCCGAGAGCTTGGCGAGCTTCCGTCGAAGCCGGCTCATGGTCACGTGCAGCATATGATGCTCGCCCTCGTACCCGGGGCCCCAGACGAACGTCAGCAACTGGTCGTGTGTTACAACGCGCCCCAGGTTCTGCACCAGGAACGCCAGCAGCCGGTACTCCGTCGGCGTGAGCGGAAGCGGCTCGCCGCGGAGGTTCGCCCGGTAGCTCTTGGAGTCCAGTATCAGCGGACCCGCGGCGATCTGCGGCCGCAGCGCGGCGGTCTGACCGCGCGTGCGCCGCAGCACCGCCTTCACGCGCGCCAGCAACTCACCCGTAGCAAACGGCTTGCGGATGTAATCTTCAGCGCCTGATTCCAGCGCGCGCACCACGTCGCGTTCATCCGCCACCTCGGTGAGCATCACCACGGGCACCGCATACTCGCGATGGATCTCCTCGCACAGGTCGAGTCCGTTCACGTCCGGGAGATTCACATCAAGCAGCACGAGGGCGACGTGATCCGATGTCAGCGCCTCACGCGCCGACGCGCCGTCGCGCACGGCGACGACGTCGATGCCCGCCGCCGCCAGCGCGCGCGAGACGACGCCGCGGACGCCTGGTTCATCATCGACAAGCAGCACCTTGCCGTCGCGCTTCAAACGGCACGGTCCGAGCCGCGGGTACGGCTTCTACCCGGGATCATGGGCAGCCCTCTCCACGCCGGCGATGTTCTCTGCCGGCGCACCTCATCCATTGTGGCGATCCGCGAACTGATTTCAATAACTCGTTTCCCACACCCGGCGTGGATTGATGGATCTGCCACGGTTCCCGGCTACGTGCCCGGCGCTTCCCGCTCGACGACGGCGCGGGTGAAATGCGCCCGCTCTGACAGGTCGATGTCGAACGGCGCCGGAACGGCGATGCCTTTCACGAGCGCCACCCTGACCACCGGCCGGCACACGTGCCCGATGTTCGGGTCGACAACGACGCCCGCTTCCCCGGTGTTCAGCTCGACCCACCTGCCCAGCGCATACTGCGGGATGCCGCGCGCGAACGTCCGTACAAGCTCGGGATCGAAGAGCACGCCGCAGCCGCCGACGATGAAGTCCGTCGCCATGCGTGGACCCAGGGCGCCGCGATGCGGCCGCGGCGAGCGCAGCGCCGCGTATGTGTCGGCGATGGCGATCACGCGCGCGAAGATCGATATCTCCGCCGCACGCAAACCCTCCGGGTAACCGGTGCCGTCCCACCGCTCGTGATGTTGTGTGATCGCCAGCAACACGTCGCCGCCGACGCCGCACTCGGCCACCATCGCGCTGCTCCGCTCACTGTGCGACGTCTGCTCGGTCCAGGCGTCATTTCCGAGCCGCGACCCCGTCTCCATCGACGACCTCATGCCGGCGTAGCCGAGGTTCATGAGCGCGGATGCCATGCCGAGCGCAACGACTTGCGTCTTGGCGATACCGGCCGCCACCCCGATCGCCATGGCGAGCGCCGCGGCGTTCGCCGGCTGCGCGTACTGGTAGCTGCCCACCAGCGAGATGCCCGACGCGTCGAAATCCCCGCCGACCGCAGGGGAGAGGTGGTCCGCCATGCCCGTGACGGCCCCGTGCAGATCGTCGAGATCGGTGAATCGCAGCGGCCGCGCCCCCTGCTGCATGAGCATGATGCCGTTCAGCGCCTGCGCAGCGTCCGTCTCGCATTGAGCGAGCGGCGAGGGCGGGACGGAGAGCGGATCGTCGCCGTCGCGCGACTGCGTAGTCCCTGACGTTGTGGGCTTCATCAGACTCCAAGCCGAAACAGCGTCCCGGCGGCGGGGTCCATCCAGCCGCGGCCCGATGATTACATCCGCTGCGACGTAACCCCGGATGAAGTATCGACAGCAACACGTAACGGATAAGCCGCCCAGACGTCAGCCCGCACCGGCGTTGAGCAACGGATGCTCCTGTACGAAAGGCGCCGCGCTATCCCGGCTCCTCTTATGTCTTGTAGATTCATTCGAGCGCATGGGCGCTTGCCAGCCGCGCGGTCCGGTCTGCATAATCAGGACGCGACGCCAACCAGTCGGAGGTCCCTTGACCCTCACCGGCCACGACGCGCTCATCACCACCCTCCCCCGGGCCCGTACCCACCTGTTGCCGATCCTGTTGGCCGTGCAGGAGCGCGAAGGCTGGGTTTCGGAAGCGGCGCTGAGCGCTATCGCGCATCACGTCCACGTGCCCGAGAGCGAGGTCTTCGGCGTGGCGACGAGCTACTCCGAACTGCGGCTGTCGCCCCCGCCGGTGCACAGCATCTCGGTTTGCACCGGCCTCGCGTGCCTGCTCAACGGCGCACGCGATCTCGCCGCGGAGGCGGCCGAGCTCTTGGCCGCCGGCTGGGAGATCGAAGAGCACCCTTGCCGCTTCCGCTGTGACGCCGCGCCCGTAGCGGCCATCGACGGCTGCTACGTCGACCGGGCAACCGCCGATGCCGTCCGCACGGCCGTGGACTCACCCGCCGCAGCGCGCGCGGCCGCCCGAGCGACGCGACCAGCACGCGACGGCGAAGTGCGCCGCGTGCTTGCCCGCTGTGGCCGCATCGACCCCGCGGGCATCGACGACGCACTGGCGCTCGGCGCGTACGACGGACTGCGCGCGGCGAGCGCAATGGAGCCGGCCGCGATCGTGCGCCTCGTCGATGCCTCCGGGTTGCTCGGTCGGGGCGGCGCGTACTTCCCGGCCGCCGCCAAGTGGAGCGGCGCTCGCGCGCATCCCGGTCCGCGCTACCTCGTCGTCAACGCCGAAGAAGGCGAGCCAGGCGTGTTCAAGGACCGTCATCTCATTGAATTCGACCCGCACCTGCTGATCGAGGGGATCTTCATCGCCGCGCGCGCCGTCGAAGCAAGCGCGGTGTACGTGTACGTCAACGGCGAGGCCGCCCTCACGACGGAGCGCATCGAGCTGGCGCTGGAGCAGGCGCGAGCGCGCGGCGTGCTCGGCGATGCCGCACCGCCGATCGAGATCAGGCGCGGCGCCGGCGGCTACGTGTGCGGCGAGGAGTCGGTCATCCTCTCCAGCATCGAGGGCGAGCGCGCCGTCCCGCGGCTGCGGCCGCCGTTCCCGGTAGAGGCGGGCCTCTGGGGCCGGCCGACTGTGATCAACAACGTCGAGACGCTCTGCAACCTGCCGCTGATCCTGCGCGAAGGCGCTGCTGCGTTCCGTGCCACCGGCACGCAGGAGCATCCCGGCACAAAGCTCGTCTGCCTCTCCGGCGCGGTCCGCACTCCCGGGGTCTACGAGGTCCCGTTTGGCACTTCATTGCACCACATCATCAACGTCATCGGCGGCGGCGCGGCACCCGGTCGCACGCTGCGGGCGCTGCTCTGCGGCGGCCCGTCGGGCACGTTGCTGCCGCCATCGCTGTGGGACGCGCCGCTCGCGCCCGGCCGGCTCGACGAGCACGGCGCGTCGCCGGGCGCCGGCGGCATCGTCGCCATCGATGACTCGATGTCAATCCGCGAGGTCGTCCGGCACCAGTCCGCTTACAACGCCGCTGAATCGTGCGGCAAGTGCACGCCGTGCCGCGAAGGCACGGCCCGCATGCGCGACCTGCTCGACGCGCGTCCGCCGGACGCGGCGGAGCGGCTCGACGAGCTTGCGGAAGCGGTGAGCGCGGCATCGCTCTGCGGGCTCGGCCAGATGGCGCCGCTGCCCTACCTGAGCGCGCGGCGCTACTTCGCGGAGGAGATGCGGAGGCCATGACGACGCTCTCGCTCACCGTGGACGGTCTACCGGTCGATGTCGCTGCGGGCGCCAGCGTTCTCGATGCCGTGCTCGCGGCCGGACGCCACGTGCCGCACTTGTGCAAGGACGCCGACCAGTCGCCGATCGGCTCGTGCCGCACCTGCCTGGTCGAGATCGAGGGCGTACGCGGGCTGCGCGCGAGCTGCCACACGCCCGCCGCAGCTGGCATGAGCGTCTCGACGGCGAGCCCGGCGGCCGAGCGCGTGCGGCGCACGGTGCTCGAACTGACGGCAGCCATGGTGGACGCGAGCGCCGTCTCGTCGCGCGAAGGCGTCTCCGGCGAGTTCCACGTGGAACTGGAACGCTTCCGAGTGCGCGGCGGCCGGTACGCGCCGCGGCCGCGCGCCCACATCGACGACAGCAGCCCGTTCTTCACGTCCGACTTCAACGCTTGCATTCTCTGCGGCCGCTGTGTCGATGCGTGCCAGGACGTGCAGCACATCGGCGCGATCGCCGTCGCGGGCACTGGACGCGGCGCGCGCATCGCCGCCTTCATGGACAAGCCGGTCATCGATTCGATTTGCACGTCGTGCGGGCAGTGCGTGTCCGTCTGCCCGACCGGCGCGCTGCTGCCGAAGCCCCAGCCGTCACCCGAGATTACGCGCGAGGTGCCGAGCGTCTGCCCGTATTGCGGCGTTGGCTGCGGCGTCTCGCTCCAAATCGACACGGAGGGCCGCCTCGCCGGCGTGCAAGACGATCCGGCGAATCCATCGAGCCAGGGCATGCTCTGCGTGAAGGGCCGCTTCGGCACGTCGTTCGTGCACCACCCAGACCGGCTCACGCAGCCGCTTATCCGCCGCGACGGCAAGCTCACGCCGGCGACGTGGGACGAGGCGCTTGATCTCGTCGCGGCGAAGCTCGTGGAGCACCGCGGCTCATTCGCCGCGCTCGCATCGGCCAAGGGCACGAACGAGGACGCCTACGTGTACCAGAAGTTCGTGCGGCTGCTCATGGGCACGAACAACATCGACCACTGCGCGCGCCTCTGCCACGCACCTTCCGTGAAGGCGCTGTTGCTGCAGATCGGCAGCGGCGCCACCAGCAACTCCTACGAGGACTACGAGCAGGCGGGCTGCCTGATGGTCGTCGGCAGCGACACCAGCTCGAACCACCCGGTGATCGCGTCGCGGCTGCGGCGCGCGATCGACACGCGCGGAACGAAGCTGATCGTGGTCAACCCCACGCGCGTCGACCTCTGCGACTACGCCGACATGTGGCTGCGCCCCAATCCCGGCACCGACGTCGCCCTGTTCAACAGCATCGCGCGCGCCGTGCTCGATGAGCGCCTCGAAGACCCCACGTTCATCGCCGCGCGCACGGAGGGCTTCGACGAATGGCGCGCAAGCCTGAAGGACTACGCGCCCGAAGCCGTCGAAGCGACGACCGGCGTCCCGGCCGACCTCGTACGCCGCGCCGCCCGCACGTACGCCCGGCCGCCGTGGGGCGGCTCGTGCCTGCTCTGGGGTATGGGCATCACGCAGCACACGTGCGGAACGGACAATGCGCACGCGCTCGTCAACCTGGCGCTGGCCACCGGGCAGGTCGGCCGGCCCGGCTCCGGCATCTCGCCGCTGCGCGGGCAGAACAACGTGCAGGGCTGCGGCGACTCCGGCTGCCTTCCGGACACGCTGCCCGGCATGCAGGGCCTCCGACCTGAGACGGTCAGCAAGTTCGAGGCGGCGTGGGGCGGCGACCTGCCGGCGGCGCCCGGACTGACGGCGACGGAGATGATCGAAGAGGCTGCGGTGGGCCGGCTCGACTGCCTGTACGTCATCGGCGAGAACCCGCTGCTGAGCGAGCCCTACCTCGCGCACGCCGAGGAGGCGATCGAGCGGCTCAAGTTCCTCGTCGTGCAGGAGATCTTCATGTCGGAGACGGCCGAGCGCGCCGACGTGGTGCTGCCGTCGACGTCGTTCGCCGAGAAGGAAGGCACCTTCACGAACAGCGAGCGGCGCGTCCAGCGGGTGCGACAGGCGGTCCAGCCCATCGGCGACACGCGCCCCGACTGGGCGATCGTCTGCGAAGTGGCGCGCCGCGTCGGGCGGCTGCTCGGGCGTCCAACTGGCGGCTTCGACTTCGCGAGCCCCGCCGCGATCTTCGACGAGCACGCGTCCCTGACGCCCGCCGTGGCGGGCATCTCGCACGCGCGCCTCGACCGCGAGGGCGGCATCCAGTGGCCCTGCCCCGCGCCGGACCATCCCGGGACGCCGCTGTTGTTCGCCGAGACGTTCCCGATCGGCCGCGGCCGGTTCATACCGGTGACGCAGGGGCCGCAAGCCGCCGAGATGCCAAGCCGCCGCTTCCCATACATCCTCAACACCGGCCGCGTGCTCTACCACTGGCACGGCGGCACCATGACGCGCCGCGTGCGCGGCCTGCTCGCGCGCTCGCCATCGGTGCGCGTGGCGATCCATCCGCTCGACGCCGCCGAGCACGGCATTGCCAACGGCGACGAGGTGATCGTGGCGTCGCGGCGCGGCGAGTTGCAGGGCGAGGCGCTGCTGACCGAGGCGGTGCGGCGCGGCGAGCTGTTCGTGCCGTTCGTGAAGCTCGCGCAGTCGGCCGCGAACTTCGTGACGAACGCGGCCTACGACCCGAAGTCGAAGATCCCCGAGTACAAGGTGTGCGCCGTCCGCATCGACAAGCAAGGCGCCGAGCGGAAGCCTGGCGCTGCGGGCGCCCGCCGCCGCGTCTAGCGCAGCACCTCGACGACCGGCGGCTCCTCGCGCGCCTGCGCCAGCACGACGCGATCGACGCCGGCCGCGCGCAACATCGAGCCCAGGCGCCGCGCGTCGCCGATGCGGCCGGCATCGACCTGGTTCAGCAGCACGGCGAAACGCGCGTCGGCCGGCACACCCTTGCGCCCGCCGAGCGGATGCGCCAGCACGCCGGCCATTATCTCGATCGTCACAGGCGCCCCGAGCTCGGCATCGATGATCGCGGCCACACGCTCGGGCCGGTGGACGTGCTCCGCATCGAGCGGCTGCCCGAGCACGCGCATGCCCGCAACGGCGATGACAATCGTCGCGCCATCAGGGATCACTGGCTCGTGTTCGCCGGGCGCCTTGAACGCGCGCGTGCGCGAGCCGTCCGCCTCGACGATCACCCGACGCACGCCCGGCAGCGCGAGCATCGCCGCCGGCGCGGACGCCGCCACCGGCAGCAACCGCCCCTGCGTGCCGTGCCCGACCGCCGCGATGATGCAGCGCTCTCGCACGAGCGCGGCGCGCACGGCCTCCGTCAAGGCATCCTCGCGTTCGGTGATCACGATGAGATGCCGCGGCCGGTCCGATGGCGGCGTGAACAGCGCGGTGCCGGTAGCGATCGCCGCGCCGCCCTCGGCCGCGGTCTCGCGCGCGAGGCGATACATCGCCGTCGTCTTGCCGCCGCCGCCCACGAGCGCAACGATCTCGCCGCTTCCGAGGTCAAATGCGTCGCTCAGCCGCACGCCGCACCTCCGCCCCTGCTACGATAGTCTAACCATGCAACACCCACCCGATGAGTTCGCGGGCATCGTGCTCGCCGGCGGCCGTAGCACCCGCCTCGGGCGCGACAAGGCGTCTGAGCCGCTGCTCGGCCGGCCGATGCTCCAGCACGCGATCGACCGGGTGGCGCCGCTCGTCAGCGAGATCATCATCGTCTCCGCGCCCGGCCAGTCGCTGCCGCCGATCTCCACGTCGCTGCCGCTGTGCCTCGCCGAGGACCTGTACCCCGGCACGGGGCCGCTCGGCGGCATCTTCACGGGGCTCAACGCCGCCATGGCCGATCGTTGCCTGGCCGTCGCCTGCGACATGCCGTTGCTCTCGGATCCGCTGCTGCGCGAGTTGCTGCGGCGCTCGCCTGGTTGCGACGTGGTCATGCCGGTGCTGCAATACCCGGAGCCGCTGCACGCGGTGTACGGCCGCGCCTGCATCGAGCCGATCCGCGAACGGCTCGATGCAGGGCAGTTCAAGATCACGAACTTCCTGGGCGCCGTGAAGGTCTGCTACATGAAGGAGGAGGAGTGCCGCGCGTTCGACCCAGAACTGCGCTCGTTCCTCAACAGCAACACCGAGGCCGACCTCGCCCGTGCGCGCGAGTTGCTCGAAGCGCAAGAGCAGCCTTAAGCGTTCCGCTCAGGCGAGGCGGTTCGTGACGAACGCTCCGTCTTTCATCACCGCCAGCAGGTGCTCGCCCTGCCCGTCGAGCAGCGAGATGTCTTCGAGCGGGTTACCATCGACCACCAGCAGGTCCGCGACCGCACCCGGCGCGATGACGCCGAGTTCGCCGCTCCGGCGCAGGATCTCGGCGTTGATCACCGTCGCCGAGCGGATGATCTCCGCCGGCAGCATCGCCTTCGCACGGATCGTGAACTCCTTGCTCTGGTGCTCGTGCGTCTCGCCCAGCAGGTCGGTGCCAAAGCCCATCTTCACGCCGGCCCGCCGGCAGATATCGAGCGACTCGAGGCCCGCGTCTAGCACATCCTGTACCTTGCGCTGGCTCGCGGCCGGGAAGTTCAGCGAGCGGCCGAACTCGGCGATCATGAAGAACGTCACCAGCGTCGGTACCAGGTACGCCTCGCGCTCCGCCATCAATTCCGCTGTCGGCGCATCGATGAGGTTGCCGTGCTCGATCGTGCGCACGCCCGCCAGCACGGCGCGCTCGATGGCGGCCGGCGTGTAGGCGTGCGCCATGACGTACGTGTGCCAGCCCGCAGCCTCCTCCACCGCCGCGCGCATTTCTTCCGGCGAATACTGCACGTTGCGGATCGGATCGGTAGGCGATGCGACGCCGCCTGAAGCCATGATCTTGATCTGCGTCGCACCGCGCCGCAGTTCTTCACGCGCCACCTTCCGCACGGCGTCCACGCCGTCGGCGACGTGCGAGAAGCCCGTCGTGTGAATCTCGCCCGCGCACAGCACGGGATCGTCGTTGCGCGCGCGATGGTCGCCGTGGCCGCCGGTCTGGCTCAGCGTGCGGCCCGAGAAGAAGATGCGGGGGCCCTTGATCAGCCCGCGATCGACGGCCGCCGCCAGCCCCCAGTCCGCCCCACCCGCGTCGCGCACCGTCGTGAAGCCGCGCGCCAGCATCCGCTCCAGGATCTGGCGCGCCTCCTGCGCCACGAGCGTGATCGGCTTCGAAGCCATCGCCGCCAGGTTCATCGTCGTGATCGTCGCGTGCACGTGAGCGTCGATCAGGCCCGGCATCACGGTGCGGCCGCCCACGTCGATCCTGGCAGCGTCACCAGCCAAGATCGGCCCTTCGCTGACCTCAACGAAACGGTCGCCATCGATGAGGACGGAGCGACCGGGCAGAATCGCCCCGCGTTCGGGGTCAAGCAAGGCGCAGTTGTTGAGGATCGTCCTGGTAATGGCGCTTCCCTCCCGCTAACCCGGGTAAGATACACAGGTGCTCCGGCCCGGAGTGTATCGACCGTAGACGGTGCACGCAGGCGGGCCGGCTGAGCACCGCCCAACGGAGGTTCGGATGTACGACGAGGAGACACTCAAGCGATTGGCGGAGGCGCGAGCGGCGACCGGCGCAGAACCGCCTGCCGAGCGCGACGTGCCCTTCGTCACCACCTCCGGACGGCGGGTGAACCGCGTCTACGACCCGGGCGACGTCGCCGCATCGGACTACGCGCGCGACCTCGGGCAACCAGGCGAATATCCCTTCACGCGCGGCATCCACGCGACGGGCTACCGTGGCAAGGAATGGACCATGCGCATGTTCGCCGGCTTCGGCACGGCTGAGGAGACGAACGCGCGCTTCCGCTACCTGCTCTCGCAGGGACAGACCGGCCTCTCCATCGCCTTCGACATGCCGACGCTCATGGGCTACGACACCGACGCGCCGGACGCCGCCGGTGAGTTCGGCAAATGCGGCGTCGCCGTCTCCTCGCTCGCCGACATGGAGGCGCTGCTAGACGGCATCCCACTCGCCGACGTGACGACGTCGATGACGATCAATTCGCCCGCCGCCGCCATCTGGGCGATGTACATCGTCGCCGCCGAGAAGCAGGGCGTGCCGCGCGCACAGCTGGGCGGCACGCTGCAGAACGACATCCTCAAGGAGTTCATCGCCCAGAAGGAGTTCATCTTCCCGCCCGAGCCTTCGATGCGGCTCGTCGTCGACACGATCGAGTTTGGCACGCGCGAGATGCCGCTGTGGAACACGATCAGCATCTCCGGCTACCACATGCGCGAGGCGGGCTCGACCGCCGCGCAGGAGCTGGCGTTCACGATCGGCAACGGCGTCGAGTACGTGCGCCGCAGCCTCGAGCGCGGGCTTGGCATCGACGAGTTCGCGCCGCGGCTCTCGTTCTTCTTCAACTGCCACAACGACTTCTTCGAGGAGGTGGCGAAGTTCCGTGCCGCGCGTCGGCTCTGGGCGCGCATCATGCGCGACCAGTTCCATGCGCAGGACCCGCGCTCGTGGCGCATGCGCTTCCACACGCAGACGGCGGGCGTCTCCCTGATGGCGCAGCAGCCCGAGGTGAACCTGATCCGCACGACGATCCAGGCGCTCGCGGCGGTCATGGGCGGCACGCAGTCCCTCCACACGAACAGCATGGACGAAGCGATCGCGCTGCCGAGCGAGAAGGCGGCCACGCTGGCGCTACGCACGCAGCAGGTCATCGCGCACGAATCGGGCGTCGAGAACACGGTGGACCCGCTGGGCGGCAGCTTCTTCGTGGAGGCGCTGACCGACGCGATGGAGGCCGAGGCGGAAGCGTACCTGCGACGCGTCGACGACCTGGGCGGCGTCGTGCCGGCGATCGAAGCCGGCTTCTTTCAGCGGGAGATCGCCGACGCCTCGTACCGCTACCAGCGCGAGATCGATAGCAAGCAGCGCCTAGTCGTCGGCTCGAACGCGTACGTCAGCGGCGAGCCGGTCGATATCCCGATCCTGCGGATGGACCCCGCGGGCGAAGCGCGCCAGGTCGAGCGCCTGCACCGCGTCCGCCGCGAGCGCGACAGCGGTGAAGCGGCGCGCACGCTGCAGGCGCTCAACGCCGCGTGCCGAAACGGTGCGAACGTCATGCCGCCGCTGATCGACGCCGTGCGCGCCTACTGCACCCTCGGCGAGATGTGCGACGTCATGCGCGAGGCGTTTGGTGCGTACCAGGAGACGGCGGTCGTCTAACGGGACCGCGCGATGCGCGGCAATCAGCCGCCGTAGAACACGCCGCACTCCGCCAGCGTCAGCGGCGCGGACTCCCGCCGCACACCGGCATCCAGCACCTCCGCCACGACGACATGGTGATCGCCGCGCTCGACGACGTCGGTGAGGCGGCATTCGAACCACGCCGGCGCATCGAGCAGCAGCGGCGCGCCGGTCGATCCGGCCTCGATCTCATAGCCGCTGAGCCTGTTGCCATCCACCTGCGTGGGCTTGAAGAAGGCGAACGCGCATTCCTTCTGGCCGGCGCCGAGCACGTTGACGGCGAAGTGGCCGCTGCTCTTCGCGTGAGCCAGCGTCGTGCTGTCGGCCTTCATCCCGAGCGCCACCAGCGGCGGCTGGAATGAGACCTGCGTGATCCAGTTGATCGTCGCCGCCCCGACCTCATCCCCGTGCCGCGTCGTGACGACGAACAGGCCGTAGGGAATCATGCGCAACGACGTCTTCTTCGCCGCCTCGTCCATCGAAGAGCCTCCGTGGGTTCGTATCCGCGAGATGGGAGGAAGCGTAAGCCGCCTCCTGCGCCATGGCAAGCATCATCTCGCCACGCTGGAGGGCGAACCTGTGCATGCCTGTGCGCACGCACGACAGCAGCGGGGCGGGTCATCGGCCGCGCACGACCTCGACGCTGATCGCGCGGTCGTTGGGCACGGGCTGCCATTCGAACTGCCAGTAGCGCAGGTGGCCGTAGCCGCCCGCGAACCCAAGCCACTTCACCAGCCCCGGCTCGACGTTCGCGGTCCCCTCCCAGCGCGGGAACTGGTAGGGCTCCCAGCCGTTGTACATCACCGCTAGCCCCGGCGGCACGCCCGGCACGAGCCGCGCGTGCGTCGCGAAGCGGCCGGCGTCGTTGTGCACCACCACCTCGCCGTCGTCGGCGATGCCGCGCTTCAGCGCGTCGCCCGGATTCATGACGAGGAACGGGTGGCCGCGATGCGTGTTCAGCATCAGCCGGTTCACCTGGTTCGTCGAATGGCTGCTCCAGCGATTGTGCCCGCTGATCAGCGTCAGCGGGTACGCGCCGCCCTGGTTCGGGGGCGGCTTGTGACACGGCAGTTCCTCGCCCGCCTCCAGGAACCACGGGTGCTCGATGTAGAACTGCGCCCGTCTCGAGAGCGTCGGGTACGGGTACAGCTTCTCGACATGGTCGCGGAACGGCGTCGTCGTCTCGTCCGGGCGGATCTCGGTCGCCTGCGTCAGTCCGTACGGCGAGATGCCCCAGTCGAGGAACCGCACGAAGCCGCGGTCGCGCATCGTCTGCATGGTGGTGTCCGGCGGCACGTTGCCCGCGACGACGGTGTCCGACACCATCTCCTCCGCCACCTGCTCCGCGGTCAGGATGGCGCCGCCCTTGCTCAAGATGTGATGCAGGCCCGGGATGCGGTGCGGCTGGCCGCGCGCGCCGGCGTACTCGGCAAAGCCGCGGGCGGCCGCGCGCGCCTCGATCGCTTTCGCCAGCGCGAGCATGATCTCGTACTCGCTTTTCGATTCGCCCGCCGGCGGCACCGCGCGGTCGGAGAAGGTGATGCCCATCGCCCGCGGCATCGGCATCTGGAACGACGCTTTCTCGTAGTGCTGCGCGGCCGGCAGCACTACATCGGAATGCATCGCCGTCGTCGACATGCGCCAGTCGACCGTGACGACGAGTTTCAGCTTGGGCCAGAGATGCTTGAGCATCAGCGCACCACCGCCGCGTGCCCGTCGCAGGATGTTGCCGCCGCACTCGACGAACACCTCCGGCGTCAGGCTCGCCGCGGGACGCGCCCCCGGCCACCAGCCGGCCTCCTCCGACTCGCGCACGTACTCGTCGAACGGCCGGCGCATCGATGGCTCCGTCCAGCGCTGCCAGCGCTCGGCGTAACCGCCGTGACGGTGCCAGAAGAACGCCGATGGCGACGTGCCGCTGCCCTCGGCCATGCGCATCGAAAGCTCGATGGCGGCGAGCTCGTCGGTCAGCGTCGGATCCTCGGCGCGGAGGAAGTCGATCATGCCGCGGCGGCCGGCGAGCACCTGGCGCGCGGCATCGGGTCCCGCCGCCGGCTTCATGCCGAAGAGGAACGCGCCATCGAAGCCGCCGACCGCCCACTGGTGGAAGCCGGTGCCCTTGCGGCCCCAGTTCCCGGTCAGCGCCGCCAGCAACGCCCACGATCGCTGGATGAGATCGCCGTGATAGTACTTGCCGGACGTCAGCCCCATCAGGAAGTTGGTGCGCTTCGACGCCACCTTGCGCGCCAGCGCGCGCACCGTTTCCGGATGGGTGCCACACAGCTCCGGCGCGCGCTCCGGTGCGTAATCGGCCAGCCGCTCGCGCAGCGTCTCGAACACCGGCCGCACGCGCACGCGCGAGCCGTCCGCGAGCGTCACGTCAGCCGCGCCCTCGATCGACGGGCGGACGCCGCGGGCGTCAAGCGCGCCGCGCGGCGCTTCGACGACGCTACCGGTCGCCTCGTCGAGCCAGTAGAGTTGCAGGTCGCTGCCGCCTTCGGCGAGATCGCTCGCGCGCAGGTAGCGGCGCGTGTCATCGCGCAGCAGTAGCGGCAGGTCCGTCTGGAGCGCAACGAAGTCGCGGTGGTAGAGCCCCTCATCGACCACAACGCGGCAGAGCGAAAGCGCGAGCGCTGCGTCGCCGCCGGGGCGCACCGGCACGTACTCGTCAGCGTGCACGGTGGACGGCGAGCAATCCGGCGCGATGGTGATCACCTCCGCACCCTTGTAGCGCGCTTCGGCGAGGAAGTGGTAGTTCGTGATCCACGTGTACACCGGGTTGGCGCAGGTGATGATGATCACCTCGGAGTGGAACCAGTCATCGGCGCTGGCCATGGCGTTGAACTTCCCGAACGTCAGGTACAGGCCGGGGCCGAAGTCGTTGATGTTCGCGTTGACATCGGTCTGCACCGCGCCGAGGTGCGAGAACAGCGCGCCCAGCAGCGGCGACGCCAGCAGGCCGCCCTGCGCGGGCGTGCCCTCGTAGACCAGCGCGTCCGGACCCTGCCCCTGCAGCGCGTCAAGGATGCCGTCGGCGACCATCGCGAGCGCTTCATCCCACGATGCGCGCCGCCAGCGGCCGCTGCCGCGCTCGCCGTCGCGGATCAGCGGGTACTGGACGCGCTCCGGCGCGTCGAGCATGCGGCTCCACCCGGCGCCCTTCTGACAGCCCGATGGGTTCATGTCCGGCACGCCCTCTTCGACCGTCTGGAAGACCGCGGACTGCTCCTCGCGCAACACGCGGTCGCCGGCGATATACGCCTTGAACGGGCACGCCTCCGGGTAGCAGTCGACGCAGTGCGTCACCGATGCCACGCGCTCCCACTTGATGGCGGCGCGGTAAGACTCCTCGGTGCGGCGAACAGATTCGGTGTTGGGCGTCGTCATGGGTCTCCTTCGTCAGTGCCACGACGACCGTACGCGCCGCCGCCGCTGCCGATCTAGGGCCGAAAGGTCCGCGCGGACCCGGCCTCTTGCCAGCAGCGAGCGAGTCGTGATAATTTCATCCTTCACCAACTATTCGGCCGGCCGCCGGGCGAGACCAGCACGGAGTGCTGCACACACCTCTTTCTGGAGGAAATCATGGCAAGCGCGGAACGCAAGGACCTCAACGCAGCGGACGAAACCCGGACGTTCGAACATGGCAAGGTGGACCTCGTCAACATTGGCGGCGGCACCATCGGGCGCCTCACGCTCGAACCCGGGTGGGTGTGGTCGAAGCACGTGAAGCCGATCGCCGGCACGGACTGGTGCGAGGCGCCTCACTTCCAGTACCACCTCGCGGGACAGATCGGCATCAAGATGGTGGACGGCACGGAGTTCGTCGTCGGGCCGGGCGAAGTCAGCGCACTACCCCAGGGCCACGATGCCTGGGTCGTCGGCAACGAACCGGTTGTGCTCATCGACTGGTACGGCGCGAGCAACTACGCCAGGTAGGCGGGGCACTGCTGGCTGATTCGGACTGCGCCAGTCCTGGTGCAGCCGGCGGGCCGCCGGTGGTTCCCTACGGGGTCGCCACGGGCGTGCCGACCAACTGCTGCAGGCGGTCCAGGATCTGCTTGGAGCGCTCGACCTCGGCGCCGTAACCGGCGAAATCGCCGCTCCGGAGCAGCGCCTGCGCCCGGTCGTACGACTCGACCGCCTGCGCCACGAGCGACGCTACGTCGCCGCTCACGGGAACCGGCGTCGCGGCAGGCGCTGGCGTGCCTTGCGCCGTCGCGGCCGCGGTCGGCGCTCCGGCAGCGGCCGTCGGCGTGGGGGACGCGGCCGCCGCGCCGCTGCTGTCGAGCCCGGATGGCGCTGCGCGGCCGAACAGCACGTCGAGCGCGCGCGCCAGCGTCGGCTCCATGGCGATGCTGTCGCCGTTGACGACGACGACGCGCTTGAGCTGCGGCAGCTCATTGCCGCCGGGCGCCGTCGCGGCCAGGTACAGCGGCTCGAAGAAGAGGTTCGCGTTGCCGATCGGGATCATCAGCAGGTTGCCGCGGATCACCTTCGATCCCGACTGGTTCCAGAGCGTCAGTTGCTGCGACACGCGGCCGTCGGAGTCGATGCGCCGCTCCACCTGCGTCGGCCCGGGCACGCTCTCGCTCGATGGGAAGCGGAACGACACGAGCTTGCCGTAATTCTCGCCATCCGAGCGCGCCGCCAGCCAGGCGATCGCGTTGGTGCGGTTGCGCGGCACGAACGGCAGGATGAGCATGAACTCCTCGCTCGTCTCGCCGGGGATGCGCGCGATCACGTAGTACGGCCGCACCGCCTGCTCGCTGCTGCCGAAGATCTCCGTGGGAATGTCCCACTGATCTTCTTTCTGGTAGAACTGCCGCGCGTCGCGGATGTGGTAGCGCAGGTACACCTGCGCCTGCACCCGAAACAGGTCTTCCGGCGAGCGGATGTGCTGCCGGACGGTCGCCGGCATCTGGTCGACCGGCTTGAACAGATCCGGGAAGATCGCGGCGTACGCCTTCAGCAGCGGCTCGTCCGGCTCCATGGCGTAGAAGTTCGTCTCGCCGGAGTAGGCGTTGACGACGACCTTCACGCTGTTGCGAATGTAGTTCACGCTCCCGGTGCGATGCGAGTACGGGATGCGGTCCGTCGTCGTGTATGCATCCTGCAGCCAGTACATGTTCCCCTCATCGACGACGATGTACGGGTCGGCATCAAGCTTCAGGAACGGCGCGACCTCGGAGATCCGCTGCTGTATGTTGCGGCGGTAGATGAGGCGGCTGCGGTCATTGAGGGCGCCGGAAATGAGGATGTTGCGGTCGCCAAACTTCCACGCGTAGACCAGCTTTCGTGTCAGGCTGTTGAGCTTCACGCCGCCCGATCCCTCGAACTTCGTCTGCACGTTCTCGTCGCCGCTCGCCGGCGTGAACTCCGGCTCATCGCCATCGACGATGATGTAGTGGTCCGCCTGCTCGCCGAAGTAGACCTCCGGCCGGCTGGTCGTGAGTGGGCCCCGCAGGGGGATGTCGCTGACGAGCAGCGTCGGACCGCCGTCGGGCTGCGACTCGTTCACGGCGGCCACGGTGTAGCCGTAGCCGTGGGTGAACTGCAGCCGGCTGTTCACCCATGTCTGCGCCTCGGCTGGCAGCCTGGCCGGGTCCAGCTCGCGCGCGCTCAACATCACCTGGCGCGTCTTGCCGTCGATCTCGTAGCGATCGACGTCGACGTCGATGAAGTCGAACAGCGGGCGGATCGTCTGGATCTGGCGCAGCGCCGAGCGCAACGGCTCCGGATCCCACAGCCGCACGTTGTCGATGGTGTCCTGGTTTGCCGCCACTTCCTCAGCCGTAGCCTGAGCGCTCGCCGGGAACTGGCGCTCGTCGATCTTGTCGAGGCCGTAGGCGTAGCGCGTCATCTCGATGTTGCGCGCGAGGTACGGCTCTTCCTTCGATACTTCATTGGGCTGCACGAGGAAGTTCTGGATGATCGCCGGATACACCGCGCCGGCGATGGAGAGCACGATCCACACCGCCACCGCACCCGCGGGCAGCGCCAGCCCGGCGCGAAACACGCCCGCGACGACAAGCACCGCCACGATCGCCGTGATGCCCATCTTCACGTACAGGATTGGCAGGTTCGCGTGGATGTCGGTGTAGAACGCGCCGAGGTCGACGCCCTGCGTGGAGTAGACGATCTGGAACGTGCTGAGGTAATAACGCCCGATGAACACCAGCAGCAGCGCCACCAGCAGTATCGATAGGTGTAGCTTGATGCCGCGCGGCACATCGACGCGGAAGACGTGCCGGGCGATCGGTCGCGGCGCATCCACGCGGAACCCGTAGAGCACCGCACGCAGCGCGTACACCGCCAGCGTGCCGATCAGCGTGACGATGAGCGCACCCAGCATCCAGTCGAGCGCAAACTGGTACACCGGCAGCTCGAAGACGTAGAAGGCGAGGTCGCGGTGGAACTGCGGATCTTGCACGCCGAAAGCCTGCGTGTGGCGCGCGAGCAGCACGTCCTCCCAGCGTCCCGACGCGGCCGAGCCGAAGATGAGCGAGACCAACCCCGCGACGATGAGCATGCCCGCGAGCGCGACGCGCTGGACCGCCGGCGACTGCAACTCCTCGAACACTTCGCGCAACTCTTCGGTCACTTCGAAGTCGGGATCGTCGGCGGAAGGGGCGAGCCGGCGCGCCGCGAAGATGTTCGCGGCGATCAGCGCCAGGAACGCACCGGCGCCCGCGAAGAAGAGCCAGATGCGCGCCGTCAGCCGCGTCGTGTAGATCGAGCGATAGCCGACGCTGTCAAACCAGAGCAAGTCGGCGTAGAGGTCCTTGCCGATGCTGGCGACGATGTACAGCACCAGCAGCCCGGCGATGATGCCCGCCAGCGGCAACCAGCGACCGAATCGCCGCAGTCCGCCGGAGCGTTCGGGAAAGCGGAAGTTGATCGGAGGCGGCCCCAGCGGACCGCGGTCACCATCGAAGCGCGTCACGAGCGATCACCGCGGCGACGCATGCAGGGCGGCGGGAGCATCGTCATGCTCGGAGTGTAGCACCGGGCGCCGCAGCCGTCGCCGCCCGCCCCCCGCCGATCCGGCGCGCTATCGCCCGCCTCGCTGCGGTGCGGGCTCATCGGCGCTCGTTCGATGGGGCATCCTCGCCGCCGGTATCACGCCCATGCGGCCGGCCTGGAAGTCCTCGACGGCCTGGATGATCTCCTCCCGCGTGTTCATCACGAACGGACCGTAGCGGGCGACCTGCTCCCGGATCGGGAAGCCGCCGAGGATCAGCACCTCCCACCCACCGCGCGCCGCCAGCGGCTGTGCATCCGCCGCGCGGATGGTCAGCGCGTCGCCCGTGCCGAAGACGGCCAGCTGGCCCTCGTCGAGCGGCCGTTGCTCCGCGCCGGCGTAGCCGCGGCCCGAGAGTACGTACACCAGCGCGTTGAAGTCGCGCGGCCACGGAAGCTGGAGCCGCGAGCCGGGCGCCACCGTCGCGTGCAGGTAGACGATCGGCGTGTACGTCACGCCGGGGCCGCGATGGCCGTCCAGCTCGCCCGCGATCACCCGCACGATCGACGATCCGTCGTCGTTCGACAGCAGCGCCACGTCGCGCGCCTCGATGTCCTGGTAACGCGCCGGGACCCATTTCTGCGCCGCCGGCAAGTTCACCCACAGCTGCACGCCGTGAAACAGCCCGCCCGCGACGACGAGCCGCTCCGGCGGCTGCTCGATGTGCTGGATGCCGGCGCCAGCGGTCATCCACTGCGTCGCGCCATCGGTGATCAGGCCGCCGCCGCCGGTCGTGTCCTGGTGCTCCAGCGCGCCATCGATCATGTACGTCACGGTCTCAAACCCGCGATGCGGGTGCCACGCCGTGCCCTTTGCCTCGCCCGGGGCGTACTCCACCGCACCGATCTGGTCGAGCAGCAGGAACGGGTCAGCGAGCGACAGGTCCACGCTCGGGAAGGGCCGCCGCACGACGAATCCCTCGCCCTCGAGCTGCCGGTGCGCCGTGACGACCGCCGTCACCGGCCGCCAGGCCGTCCCGGCCTCCGGCATCGCGGCAAGCCGGGGCAGAGCGAGCGTGTCGGCGGTGACAGCGGGCATCGTGGCTCTCCTGACTCAGCGGCGGCGTGGCGACGTCCTCTTACAGCTTGGCAGACGAGCGAAGCCGCTGACAAACATCAGCTCGGCGGACCGCATCGAGCGCTCGGCCGGGCGTAAAACGCGCAGCCTAACCGCCGCCGCGTTGCGCTTTCTTGCGGAGCGCCTCCATGACCGCCGCGGACCGCTCGCCCTCGATCGTCACGCTGATCCGCGCGATGCCGCCAGTCCAGCCGCCGCGGCTCTCAATCGTCGCGTGCCAGCCATCGCCGGAGACCGCCGCGGCATCGTCAATACTCTCGCCACCAAGCTCGACGAGGTACGCCGCAAGCAGCCATGCAGGCATGCCGCCGAAGACGACCTGCTCCGCCATCAGCCGCCGGCCACTGGCGGGAAGATCGCGATCTCGTCGCCGTCCGACAGCACCGTCGCCAGCCCGTCGAGGTAGCGGATGTCGCGGCCTTCGATGAACACGGAGACGTACGGCACGACGCGGCCGGCGTCATCGAGGATGTGGCCTTCGAGCGCCGGCTTGCGCGCGAGGAGCGCGAGAATGGCATCGCCGATGCTTGCGCCTGGCTGCAAGCCGACGTCGACCTCCCGCTCGCCGCCGGCCCGCGCCCGGAGCGTCGCGTACAACCGTATGGCCGCCACTCCGAGACCTCCTAGATGATCTCCAATTCCTTGAGCTTCGACTCCGGCACGACGCCGTTCTCCCAGCCGCGCGCCTCGTAGTACTCGCGCAGCATCAGATCGAGCTCGCAGACGTGCCCCTCCGAGCCCTTCGCCGTCGACGGCTCCTCGAGGAAGCGCTTCGGCAGGTAGTCTGAGCCCTCGCGGAAGCCGGCGAGGTTGTTGTAGTACCGTTCCAGGTTGTAGATGCGCTCGCCGATACGCAGAAGGTCGTCGCCGGTCGCCGCCACGCCGGTCACCGCGGAATACTGCGCCGCATACTCCTCCGGCCCCTCAGCGAACGCCGAGAACTTGCAGAGATCGAATGAGTCCGACACTGCGTGCAGGTCCTGCAGCAGCTTGGTGAGCTTCCCCTTGCCTTCCCACGCCAGCGGGTCGGTCTTCTCCGGCACCCCGAGCAGTTCGCTGGCCGGCGTGTACGCGCGCAAGTGGCACGCCCCGCGGTTGCTCGTCGCGTAGGCGATGCCCATCCCCTTCAGCCCGCGCGGGTCGTACGCCGGCGTCGATTGCCCCTTGACCGTCATCGCCATGTTGATGTCGCCGAACTTCTCCGCCGCGCGCTGTGTGCCTTCCGCCATGGTGTCACCGATGCCCTCGCGGCGGCCGACCATGTGCGTCAGCTGGACCATGCGATCCGTGTCGCCCCACTCGATGCGTTCCTTGATCAGCTCCTTCTCGCTGGCCTCCATCGCCATGCCCAGCACCTGGCCGAGTTCGATGGCGTCCATGCCGTAGTCGTTGCACAGGTCGATGAGGAAGGCGATCGACTCGCGGTTGGCGTTGCCGCAGTTCGCACCCAGCGACCAGGCCGGCTCGTACTCGAAGCTCTCCATGTGGACGGCGTACTTGCCGTGCGTCTCGACCTCCTTCTTGCACGCGACCGGGCACGCGTGGCACGTCGGGTCGTGCACGAGGATCGTCTCCTTGATCTTCTCGCCAGCGATCTCCTCGGCCGCCGCAAACGTCGTCTGCTGCGAGTTCTTCGCGCCCAGCGCACCGATGGTATTCGTGATGTTCATCAGCACGTTCGTGCCGTACACGGAGAGGCCCCCCTTGCGCGGGGACGTCACCGTCGCCTCGTCCATCAGTACGGCGAGCGCGCGCTGGTGCGCCGCCTTGAAGGCGTCCTTGTTCTTTGCCTTCGGGATCGCCTTCTTCGCCGTGACAACGACGGCCTTGAGCTGCTTGCTGCCGGCCACGGCGCCTGTGCCGCCGCGCCCGGACGCGCGGTCGTTCTCGTTGAGGAACGAGGCGTAGCGCACCAGCTTCTCCCCGGCCTGGCCGATTGCGATCACGCTCGTGTCGGCTCCGTGCCGCGCGAGCAGCGTCTTCACGGTTTCGTGCACGCCCTTGCCCCACAAGTCGGAGGCGTCGCGCAGCTCGAGCTTCCCGTCCTCGACGAAGGCATACACCGGTTTCGCTGAGCGTCCTTTGAAGAGCAACCCGTCGAAGCCGGCCCAGCGCAAGCGCGCGGCTGACCAGCCGCCGTGGTGCGAATCCGTGACAGTACCAGTCAGCGGCGACTTCGTGACGATCGCCATGCGGCCGCTCATCGTCACGTCGGTGCCGGTCAGCGGTCCGTTCATGAAGCAGAGCAGGTTGTCCGGTCCGAGCGGATCGACCGCCGGTCCGTTATCGAGCATGTACTTCACGCCGAGGCCGCGCGCGCCGACGTACTTCCTCGCGTCGACTTCGTCGATGTGCTCGTACGCCACGCCGCCGGAGCGGAGGTCCACTCGGGCGATCCTGTCCGCGTAACCACCCAGGTTCATGGCTGACTCCTTTCGATGTCACCCGCCGTATCGCCCGCCGCGGGCGTACGTCAGATTATGCTCCTGCGCGGGGGAATTGTCGCTACCGCCCGCGCGCCCGAGCGAGCTTCCGCCGGGCTCTTGCGTTATGTCTGCAAGCACGCGCGCGTCCGCTATCATCTCGACCGGGGCCGCAGCGCGGCATTTCTGGAACATGGGGAGGTAAGACGATGCGGCTGAAGGACAAGGTGGCGATCGTGGTCGGCGCCGGCCAGACGCCCGGCGACACCATCGGCAACGGCCGCGCGACCGCGCTGCTCTTCGCTCGCGAAGGCGCACGCGTGCTGCTGGCTGACCGTAATCTCGCATCGGCCGACGAGACCCGCGCTATGATCGAGGCCGAAGGCGGCCACGCCGCCACGATCGAGATGGACGTGTCGAAGGAAGTGGACAGCGTGCGACTCGTCGAGCGGTGCATTGAGCTCTATGGCCGCATCGACATCCTGCACAACAACGTCGGCACGGGCGCGGGAGACGCCGGCGCCGGGCACATCGAGATCGATGCGTTTGAGCGGATCTTCCGTGTCAACCTCGAAGGGCCGCTGCTGACGTGCAAGCACGCTGTGCCGGTGATGCGCGCGCAGGGCGGCGGCGCCATCATCAACGTCTCCTCCATCGCGTCGATCGCGGCCGCCACCGCGATGATCGGCTACAAGACGTCAAAGGCCGCGCTCAACACGCTGACCGAGGCGCTGGCGTTTGCGAACGCACGCTACGGCATCCGCGTCAACGCCATCCTCCCGGGCCTTATCAACACGCCGATGGCGATCGAGGGCATCAGCGCCGTCCGCGGCATCTCGAAGCAAGAACTGATCGAGCAGCGCGACAAGCAGGTACCGCTGGGCCAGATGGGCTCCGCATGGGACGTCGCGTACGCCGCCCTGTTCCTCGCCTCGGACGAGGCGAAGTTCATCACCGGCGTGCTGCTGCCCGTCGACGGCGGCCAGACCCTGCGCGTCGGATGAGCCGCCTGCCGCTACTGCGATGCGGCGTCCGTCTCGACGAGCAAGGGTGAGTCGCGGCGTACGAGCACGCTGAACCAACGATCGCCAATCTTCGCACCCCGTGGCTCGTAGTCGCGCCAAAGCCCCGGATCCTTCACCATCTCCCGCACTGCGAGCCTGGCAGAGAAGAGGAGTTGGTCGTACTCACGACGTGACGCGGCCGAGGGTCGCAGCGTATCGAAAAGGATGATCGCGTCGGGACGCAGGCCCACGACGTAGGCCGGATCCGCCCGCTCGTGGCCGGCTCCCGGTCCGTGCGCGATGTGCTCGTCGTTCGTCCCGCGCATGTCGATCGACGCCAGCCGCGATTCATAGGGGATCGCCCCCGCCGCCAGCACGGCGATCGACGCATCGTGCGGGGCGTGCTCCCGCAGCCATCGCCCGATCTCCACGCGATCACGCTCGTCCTGGCGTTCGATCCCGACCGTGATGGCGTACGGATGGTTCGGCGTCGACTGGAGCGTGAACGCGATCAGCCCGGCGCCGATCAGCGCCGCCGCGCCCCCGCGCAGCGCCGGCGCACGCGTACCATCGATACGCAGCGACGTCAGCAGCACGGCGATGGATGCGGCGGCGGCGGCGTACAACAGCGGCAGCACCTCGGCGAAGGAGCGGAAGCGCTGCCCCTCGTCGCCGCCAGTCCCGACGACATACAGCGCCCACGCCGCGAGCATCGCCAGGACATACGCAGCAGCGCTCCGCCGCAGCCCGCGCAGCAAGAGCGCGGGCGCGGCCAGCACCGCAAGCCACGCGGCGTATTGCTGCGCGAAGTCCACCAGGTAGGCAAGGCCGAGCTCGTACTGGCCGAGGCCGCCATCGACGCGGGCGTAATACGTGTTCGAGAAGGGCCAGCCGTAGGTGGCGTATCGCCACAAGAAATACGGCACGTAGATCGCGGCGAACATGCCGCCCCACAGCGCCAGCGTGCGAGCGGCGGTTTGAGGTGGCGCAGGCCGCTCGCGATCGCCATCCGCCGCCAGGATCAACTCGCTGACCTTGAAGAGCGCCGACACCGCGAACAGCACGATGCCGTCGTTGCGCGTCAGCAGCACCAGTGCCCAAACCGCGCCAGATGCCGGGAGCACCGATGCGCGCTGCTCGCGGATGTGCAGGATCGCGGCCGTCGCGACGAGCAACGCGAACAGCGGAGTTTCCGCGCCCGCGTGCGACCACAGCGCGAACGGACCGGACGCGGCGAGCGTCAAGGCCGCCGCGAGCCCCGCGTATTGTCCGGCGCGCTTGCGCTCGACGAGCGCCTCGGCGAGCAGGAACGCCGCGCCGCCGGCCGCCGCGCCCGCGGCTAACCCGAGCCAGCGTCCCGAAACGACGAGATCGGCTCCGATCGCGCGCACGACGCCGAGGATCAAGACCCACAGAAAGCTCGAATAACCGTCGACGTGCTGGCCCGGATTCCACACCAGCCCCAGGCCGTCGCCGAGATGCGCCGCGTAGCGGTACGACGTGTACGCATCGTCGCTCGTGAAGTTGAGGTAGACGGCGCCGTGGAGGTAGAGCACGACCGCGGCGCCAGCCACGGAGGCAATCAGAAACCGGCCGGTGAGCCGCGCGAACATTAACGCCGCGACCGATGTCGCAAAGGCGGCCATCGCCAGCATCGGATAGCTCATCGCCCAGGTCGCTTTCGTTCAGCGAACATCATCGCTCCGCCGGCGTGGGCACAGTGCTGGCGAGCACCGCCGCCGCGTCGCGGCGCACGAACAGGTTGAACCAACCTCCCTCGCCGATCTCGACGCTGCGCGGCTCGTACTCCTGCAACAGGCGGGGCGATTCGAGCATGTCCGGGATCGCCTTGATCAGCTGGGAGCGCAGTACCTCGTAGTCCGAGAGCCGCCACGGCACCGGCGTCAGGTGATCGTGGAGGATGATGATCTCCGGCCGCCGGCCCAGCACGTACTCGGAGTCGTACTTCTCGTGTCCCACGATCACCGACGGCTGATCGACGTGATGGTGCGCGATGTGCTCGTCGTTCAGCCCGAGCATGTCGATCGAGGGCAATCGCGACTCGTACGGGATCGACCCGGCCGGCACGACGGCGACGACGGTGCTCGGCGCCAGGTTCGCGCGCATCCAGCGCCCCATGTCCACGCGCTCCTGCACCGTCACCCGTTCGAGCGGGATCACGCTGTCGCCAGGCGACGCCTGCAACGTGAAGAGCACGAACGCCGCGACAGCGCCACACGCCACAGCCGGCGCAAACCGCCGCGCCGCATCGTCCCACCCATCGAACCGGCGCGCGAGCGTGGCGGCGGATGCGGATGCCAGTGCGTACATCAGCGGCAGTACAGGCGCGAAGAATCGATGGCGCGTGAGGCCGTCGCCGCCGACGTAGATGATGTACGCGAACGTCGCGGCGACGATCGCCAGGACGTACGCCGCCGGTGTCCGCCGGAGCGAACCCGCCAGCAGCGCCACGGGCGCCGCGAGCAGGATCCACATCCCGTACTCCTGCATGAACGTGTTGGCGTAGAGCAGCCCGCGCGCGTACTGGTCCAGGCCATAGCCCACCTTCGCGTAATAGGTGTTCGGGAACAGCCAGCCGTATGTGGCGTATCGCCACGCGAAGTACGGCACGAAGATCACCGCGAACGCCGCCAGCCACACGCCGAGCGCTCGCACCTCTCGCGTCCGCGCCACCCGGGCCGCACGGCGGCCGCGCGCCGCCGCTTCGCCGCACTTGAACGCGGCCGACACGGCGAACGGTACGATTCCCGCAGGATGCGTCATCATCAGCAGCGCCCAGAACGCGCCGGAGAGCGGCAGCGCGGCGCCATCCTGCTCGCGAATGTGCGCGAGGACGGCCGCGATGAGCAGCACGGCGAACAGCGACGTTTCGAGTCCTGCCGTGCCCCACGCGGCAAACGGTCCGGACGCCGCGAGCAGCAACGCAGCGACGAACCCCGCGATCCGTCCGGTACTCCCGCCATCCAGTGTCCGCGCGAGGACGAACGTGCCGCCGATAGCCGCCACGCCGAGCGCGAAGCCAAGCCAGCGCCCGCTGAGCACGATGTCCGCACCCGCCTTGTTCAGCCCGGCAAGGATGACCACCCACAGAAAGTTGGTGTACCCCTCGACGTGCTCGCCGCGATTCCAGACGAGACCGAGGCCGCCGGCGAGATTGCGCGCGTAGCGGTACGAGATGTAGGAATCGTCGCTGGTGTACCGCAGGTAGCGGAGCGAGTGAAGCCAGAACACCGCGCCGCCGCCGGCCGTCGCCGCCAGCGCGTACCGCCCCGTCCGGCTGGCGAACGCGTAGGCGCCCGCGCCGATGGCCAGCGTAGCGAGCGAGAGCAGCGGGTAGTTCATGCGCGTCCTCTCGCCGAGTCAGTGCGAACCGCGCGGCGCGCCGCCCCTGGCGTCATTTCCCCTGCAGGAACAACTCGCGGTCGCGCCACTTCGCCGCCTCGCCGGGCTGCCCCAGTTTCTCGTACGCCTCGGTGAGCGTCGAGTACGCCTGCGGCAGGTACGCCCAGCGATACTCGTCGAGCGCGGAGCGCATCAGCCGCACGGCGTCGTCGTACCGCTGCGCGCGCATCGCGATGAGCGCCATGTCGCGCTCGGCGAAGCCGATCCGCAGGTCATACGTGCGCGATGAGCGAGCGATGCGCACCACTTCCTGCAGCTCAGTGCTTGCCGCCGCGTCGTCGCCCAGCGCCATCTCGCTCTGCGCGAGATCGTAGCGGATGTAGCTCGCGCCCGGATCGGCCGCCACCGCCTCCCGCAACACGCGCGCGGCCTCGGCATGCAGCCCGGCGAACTGGTACGCCAGCCCCGCCTGGTGCAATATCTCCGCCGCGCGCACCGCGTCGCCGGGCAGCGTCGCTCTCGCCTCCGACTCGAGCACCGCGAGCACATCCGTCAGGCGAAGGCTGCCCGCCGTTCCGCTTCGCTCCGCGCCGGGCGACAGGAACATGCGGCGCTGCAGCGCGTCCCGTAACAGCGCGCTGCCCGACGGGCTCGCGCCCGCCGCGTACGCGCGATCGATGACGAGATCGGCGCCGTCACGCACCCAGGCACGGTCCCGGACGTTCACGGGGCTGACACGCAGGCCGTCCGCCAGCGCGGCTTTCGCTCCTTCGGCATCCCCGCCCGTCAGCAGCAGCAGGCCCAGCGGCGTATACGGGTCGGCGTTAAGCACCTGCCAGCGGTCTTCGCGGATGGCCTCGCGGAAGTAACGCTCCGCAGCGCCGGTGTCGCCCGTCAGCCAGCTGATCTCGCCCAGACCGGTGAGCACCAGCCCGTTCCGCGGCGCCCGCGCGTCGACCGCGCGCATGTGGGAGAGGCCGGCCGCTGCGTCTCCGCGCTGCAGATCGTTGTTCGCGAGCAGCGCCAGCACGCCGATATCGAGCGGGTCGAACGCCGCCGCCACCCGCAGCGCTCGGGCGCTACCGCCGGTGTCACCCGGGGCGCGGTCGTTCGCGTTGGCGATTGCCGCCAGCGATCCCACCGGGCGCACGACGAATACCAGCAACACGACGACGAGCGCCAGCGCTCCGGCCGTCCGCGCCGCCGGCGAGCGGAGCCAGCCCGGCGCAACGATGACTGCACTTTCTCCGTCCGGCCGACGCGCCGCCGCCACCAGCGCGAGCGCGATCCACGCGGGCAGCGGCACAAGCGCGATCTGCACGCCGACCGACCCCATGGACCACGCCGCCACGGCGACGAGCATCGCCACGCCCATCCCCGTGAACCAGCGGTCCGGGCGGGGGCGCTCGCGCAGCACGCGCAATGACGCCCACGCGCCCGTCGCAGCCACGACGGCGAACGCCGCCAGTCCGAGCACGCCCATGCCCTCGGCGACGTCGATCAGCAAATTGTGCGGGTGCGTCACGAAGAGGAACCGCCACTGGGTCGTGTCCTGCCCGAGCAGGCGGCGCCGCTCCAGCATCTTCGTCACGTCGCGGTACGTGAAGTCCGGCACGTAGCGCACCCGCGGCCAGTAGACGGTGGGGCCGACGCCCAGTACCGGGTTGGCCTTGAAGTCGCGCAGCGCCCACTCCCAGAGGTGCACGCGCGACCGGCCCGTCGTCGGGTCGTCGACGGTCGCGCGCAGGCTGTCTCGCACCGGCCCGGGCGCAGCGTAGACAGCGGCGATCACCAGCCCGATGGCGGCAAACAGCGCGAGCGGCGCCAGCCGGGCGCGCTTGCGCGCTTCCCCCCCGGGCGCACGCGTGCCTTCGATGACGGCGAGCGCCACGAGCCCGCACGCCAGCCCCAGAAGCGAGCCGACGGAGTACGTGAGGACGAGCGCCGGCAGCAAGACGGCGAGCGCGGCCGCGCCGGCCCAACGCGCGGCCGCAGTGCGCACATGCGGCATCGCGCCCGCGACGAGCAGAATACCGAGCGTGAGCGACAGGCCCAGAGGGTTGGTTTCCAGACCGGCCGCGGGCTCGACGCGATTGCGGAACGCGAACGTCGCGCCCATTTCGCGCGCGATCTGTGCCACCTTCAGCGTCACGAGCGCCGCCTCGGCGACCGCCGGCGCCGCGATCGCGATCCACACCAACCAGCGTTGCCGGTCCTCGCGGATGGTGTCGAAGAGCACGACGGACACGATGGCGAGCGCCAGCATCTTTCCGGCGGCAGCGAGACCCAGGGCGGGGTACGCGCTGGTGGCCGTCGCAAGCAGCGCGACCAGCACGAAGATCGCCAGCGGCAGCGCCAGCCAGGCCGCGGAACGCTCGACGGGCCGGGCCGGGCCGTCCAGCGGCAGGAAGCGCAGCAGCACCAGCCCGGCGGCCATCAGCACCAGCGGCGGAACGGAACTCGTCCCCGCCAGGAAGCGCTCGTACATCACGGAGATGAGCACGATCTGTACGCCCAGCATCGCCTCGATGAGGCGTCCCTTCCGCGTGCCGCACCAGCCCGTGAAGACCGCAAGCGCACCGAGCACGGCCACGAAATACGCGTGCTGATTGATGTGCAGCCCCGGCATTGAATCCGGAGAGGTCGGCGAGAACTGCGTGATCTCCGGGGACGCATCGAACGCCAGCACCGTATAGGTGGCGATTAGCACCGGCACAAGCAAGTGCGCCGGCTGCAGCGCAAGCGGCACCGGATCGCGGCGATTCCACAGGGCGCGCGCGGCGCACGCCACCGCCCACGCGCCGAAGCTCCCGAGCAGGATCACCGGCGCGCGAGACGTCTGCTGCGGCACGAGCAGGCACAGCGCGACCAGCGCGGCGATGGCGAACCCGAAGTAGACCATGTGGATGGCGAGCCGCACCCGCGTCGGGGGCGAGCTATCGCGCACTGGCGTCATGCCCGAGGGGCAGGGTCGAGGCCAACGACCGGCGCCGGCCGCGACCGGCGGAGCCAACCGAGCGCTCCCGGCAGCCGCGCGACGAGCCCCACGACGAAGAGCAGGACGCCGAGCGCGACCGCCGCGTCCTTCGGCTCCCCGGCCGCCGTAAACAGGACGACGAGGATCGCCTCGCGCGAGCCGAGCCCGGCGAACGAGATCGGCACCATGACGACCAGCACGACCATCGCGGCGACCGCCGCCAGGAAGATGATCGACGCGTCGAGACTCAGCGCTTCCGCAAGCAGGACGACGACGCCGACCTGGAACAGCACGACGGTGATGGACAGCACGACCAACTGGCCGGCGCGCGACCGCAGCCCCGCGAAGATCGCCCGTGCCTCGTCCGACTGCAGCGTGTCCGTCACCTTGCGGAGGCGAGCCAGCGGTCCGCGCTCGACGCGCTCCAACAGTCCCGGCGCCTTCGCGAGCAGCCAGACGGCGACAGCCATCCCGGCGAACGCGCTCCCGGACACCGCGAGCACGATTGCCGAAAGGCGCTGGTAGTCCGGGATCAGGTACAGCGCCGCGAAGAACGCTACCAGCAGGATCGCCAGCGTCTCGACCACCCGGTCGAAGAAGATGCTTACCCCGGAGCGTCGCCACGAATGCCCGTCCTCCGTCATCAGCACGACGGGGGCGAAGGACGCTGCGAGCTGGGGCACCGCGGCGCCCAGGAACAGTCCGGCGTAGTAGATCGAGAGGTAGTCGATGAACTGCGGGTAGTAGATGCCTGACGCCTCGGCCAGGATGCGCCACCGCATCGCCCGGACGATCGATGCGCCCAGCATCAGCGCGGTAGCCGCCACCAGGAAGCCGACGTTCGCCGACCTCATCGCGTCGATCGCATCGGCGATGGTGCCGCGGCTGAACAAAAAGAGCGCGGGGAAGACAAGCAGCCCCGACAGGCGGAGCGCCAACGACGCATGCTTGAGCCCTGGCCTGGGCATGGTCTCTCCGGAACGGCATACGGCGGGGTTGCAGCAGTATAAACGTCGGCTGCATGCCAATGCTACAGCCATTGACAAGCGCACGGGCCACCGGGGCGGCGCCGGGGCTCCGTTCGAGCCCCGCGCGCGCCACGGCGAAGCTGGATCGGGCTACTGCGCCAGGTCAGCCTCGGTCAGCGACAGCTTGTACAGCTCGGTGCCGTCGCTCTGCACCATCGTGAAATCCACCCGGGGCGGCGTCGCCGTGGTATTGACGTCGAAGCGGCCGAAGACGTTCTTCAGTCCGGCCTTGAAGAGCACGTCGGGCGCGCCGTTCGTGGACGGTGGCGGGTTGGGCGGAGACACGGCCGCCGGCGACGTCTGGAACTCCACGATCCCGTGGGAGAGTTTGAAGACGCCGGGCCAGTGCGCATCACCAGAGATCAGCATGACGCCGCCGACGTGGTTGTCGTGGATGAAATTGAAGATCTCCTCGCGCTCCGTGCGGAAGCCATCCCACCCGTCGTTCTCCTTGAGGGGCACGGTCTGGTGGTCGTTGAATGGCACCCCGGACGTAATGAACTTGAACTTCGCCGTCGAGGAGGTGAGCCAGCGCTTCAGATCCTGCTTCTGCTCGACGCCGAGCATTGTCTTCCGTTCGTTGTCCGGCCCGTCCTTCTTGTCGCGGAACGATCGGGGGTCGAGCACGAAGAACGAGACGTCGCCGGCGTCAAACGTGAAGTACGTCGCACCCGGGCGGACCGGGGGCGGGTTCTGCCGGCCTACGAAGTCCTCAAACGCTTCCTTCGCGAAACCGTACGGCGCGGCGTCCTTCTTATCCCAGTCGTTGAGGATATCGTGGTCGTCCCACATCATCACCGTCGAAAGCCCGGCCAGCAGCGGACGGAACTGCGCCTGCGACCAGTTGTCGCGGTAGTGGCGGAGGTACGCCTCCTTGTCCGACGGGTGGAACAGCCCGAAATCGTCGACCGACATCAGGTCGCCGAGCAAGACCGCGAACTGGGCGTCGGAGCGCCGCATGGCCACGAACGCATCGCCCACACCCGGCCGGTTCTGCGTGCGGAGCTGGTGGGAGTCCGACGCCGTAAGGAAACGGAATTTCGCCGCCGCGCCTGGCCGCGGCATGGTCCAGAAATGGCCGTCCGGTTGGTCGGGCAGGATGCCGTCGACCGTTACGCGGTAGTCGTATCGCGTGGACGGCTCGAGACCGTCGATCGCGACGATCAGCGTGTTGTCGTGCGCCGGATCGACATCACCGGCGGGCGTCCGCTTCGCGGCCGCCCACGGAGCGCCGGCGACCTTGTACTCGATGGTGGCAGTCGCCCCGTAGCATGTCCTCAACCACACGCGAGCGGTCGTGTCGGTCGTCGCACCGGCGACCGGGCCCTGCGCCATCAGGTCCGCCGAGGGCGGGCAGGCGGCGGCGTAGTCGTCGCACGACGGCGCCGTGAGCGTCGACATCGCCCAGATGTCCTTCGAGTCCCTCTTGTAGACGACGACCGTGTACTCGCGCCCGGGCACCAGCCCACCGATCTTTGCCTGGCTTGAGGTGGCGTCCCGACCCGGCGAGTCGAGAATGCCTTCCCACGGGACCGTGACGATGCGGTAGGGCTGGCCCTCTGTGCCTGGCGCCAGCGTCCAGCGAAAGAAACCGGTCAGGCGGCCGTCGCCCGTGCAATCGCTTCGCGTCAACAGCACGCGCCCCTCGTACTGCGGATTGACCGCAAAGGCCACGGAGTGCTGGCCGGCGTCGGTCGCGCTGGGCGTCACTGCTGCGACACGATCGCCGCCATCGCCGCCGGTCGTCCGGCCGATCAGCACGCCGCCGGCGAGGGCAGCCGCAATCACGACAGCGGCCGCCGCGGCGATGATCATGTTCTTGCTCAAGTGCTCCCCGTACCCCCAGGGATTCGTCGCTGCGGAGTAAGCGGATCATACCGGACTGGAATCAGACCGACGAGCCGGGCTCCGTCAAGATCGACGCCTGGCTGACCGGTTCGGCGGCGCGGTCCGATTGACCGCCCTTGCCGCCGAATCTATGCTTCCGGCAGGTCGCACCCCGCGGCCTGCTTTCGGGAGGGCGCATGCCAGGCACAAACCCACGCGTGGTCATCATCGGGCTCGACTGCGCAGCGCCGGAGTTGGTGTTCGACCGCTTCGCGCCGCATCTGCCCAACCTCAACGCCCTGCGCCAGCGCGGCGCCTGGGGGCCGCTGCAGAGCGTCGTCCCCGCCATCACGGTGCCCGCCTGGGCGTGCGCGATGACCAGCCGCGACCCCGGTCAGCTCGGCATCTACGGCTTCCGCAACCGCAAGGACCACTCGTACGACGGCCTCGCCATGGCAAACGCCAACCTCGTGCGCGAGGACGCGGTCTGGGACGTGCTTGGGCGCGAGGGGCGCAACGTGATCCTCGTCGGCGTACCCCCATCGTATCCACCACGGCCGGTGCCCGGCGTCCGCGTCGGCTGCTTTCTGACGCCGAGCACGAAGAGCGAGTACACCTATCCGCCTGAGCTCAAGGCCGAGATCGAAGCCACGGTCGGCGACTACAAGATCGATGTCGAGGACTTCCGCAGCGAGGACAAGCAACGCATCCTTGACGGTGCCCACGACATGGCGCACAAGCGCTTCGCGCTCTTCCGTCACTTCCTCAATTCCAAGCCCTGGGACTTCGCGATGATGGTTGAGATCGGCGTCGACCGCGTCCACCACGGCTTCTGGAAGTACTTCGACGAGACGCACCCGAAGCACGAGCCCGGGAACCCCTTCGAGCGCGCCGTGCTCGATTACTACATCGCGATGGACGAGGAGGTCGGGCGCACGCTGGCGGAACTGCCGCAGGACACTACCGTCATCATCATGTCCGACCACGGCGCGAAGCGGATGATCGGCGGCGTCTGCGTCAACGAATGGCTGCAGCGCGAAGGGTACCTCACGCTAAAGGAGCAGCCGGCAGCGGCGACGCCGTTCTCGGTCGACCTCGTCGACTGGCCGCGCACGAAAGCGTGGAGCGATGGCGGTTACTACGCGCGCGTCTTCATGAACGTCAGGGGCCGCGAGCCCGCTGGCGTCATCGACCCCGCGGACTACGACCGCGAGCGCGACGCCATTGCGGCGAAGCTCACGGCGCTGCCGGACCACGAGGGCAAGCCGATGGGCACGAAGGTGTTCAAGCCCGAACAGATCTACCGCGCGACGAACAACGTCGCACCGGACCTCATCGTCTACTTCGGCGACCTCAACTGGCGGTCGGTCGGATCGCTCGGCACCGGCGACATCTACACTTTCGAGAACGACACCGGCCCCGACGACGCCAACCACGCCGAGTACGGCATCTTCATCATGGCCGGCGCGGGCGTCGCCGCCGGCGAGCGGGCCGGGCTACGCATCACCGACGTAGGTCCGACCGCGCTGCACCGGTTGGGCGTCGGCGTGCCGCCGGAGATGATCGGCACGCCGATTACGTAGCGCCCGACTCCCAGAATCAGCGCCGCGTGAGATACCGCTCCTTGGCGCGGTACTCGGCTGCCTTGTCTGCCTCGCCGAGCGCCTCGTACGAATCCGCAAGGACGCTGTAGGCGAACGGCAGATACGCCCAGCGGTAGTCCTCGAGCGCCTGGCGCATGAGCACGGTCGCGTCGGCGTAGCGCTCCTGCCGGAACGCGATAATCGCGAGGTCGCGCTCGGCGAACGCCAGACGCAGGTCGTATGTGCTGGACGTGCGTCCCAGGCGCACGACCTCGCTCAAGTCGGCGACCGCCGCGTCATCGTCCTCCATTGCCAGTTTCACCTGCGCAAGCTCGTACCGAATGTATATCGCGGCCGGTTCGAGCACCGCGGCGTCCTCCAGCACCCTGCGCGCGCCGGCGTACAGGCGGGCGTTGCGGTAACACACTCCGAGCGTGTGCAGCATCTCGATGCCGCGCTCGCGATCCCGCCCGATTTCATCGCGTGCCTCTGACTCCATCGCGTCGAAGACCTCGGTGATGCTGAAGGCGCCCTGTGCCGGTTCGCCCGTTGTCGTCGTAAACAGCAGCAGGCGCCCCTGCAACGATTCGAGAAGCCGGCTGTTAGTCGCCGGGTCGCTGCCGTGCATGTAGGCATCATCGAGCATGACGGACGAGTCGTCCTCAGCGTGCACCCAGGCGCTGTCGAACACGTCCGCGGGATTCACCCAGAATCCGTCGGCAAGGATCCGCACGGCCTCGTCGCCGTGTCCCTCCGAGATCTTGAGCAGCGCCAGCGGTGTGTACGCATCGCGTCCGGACGCCTGCCAGCGGTCCGCGGCGATGGCCCGCCGGTAGTATCGCTCGGCCGCATCCGTGTCCCCGCGCTGCCAGCTCACGTCCGCCAGCCGCGCGAGCACGGCCGGGTCGTCGGGCAGGCGCGATCGCGCGTCCTCAAGCGTCGCCAGGGCCTCGTCCGTCTTGCCGTACTGGAGTTCGCTGAACGAGCGCAGTATCAGCGCGCTCGCTTCCAGCGGCTCGAACCTTGCGGCGAACTGCAGCGGCTCCTCCGCCCCCTTGATATCGCCTGCGAGGAACCGGTCGCGGCCGATCTGGGTCGCCGCCAGCCAACCGGCGGGCCGCACGACGAAGACGGCCAGCACCAGGATCCCGGCTGCCAGCGCGACGCCATGCCGCACGCGCGCCCCGGCAAGCACGCGCGGCATCGACAGCGGACGGGCATCGCCCGTGCGGTGCGCAAGCGCGACGAAGCCGAGCGCGAGCCAGCCGGCAAGCGGCAGGATGGCGATGTCCAGCCCGAGCGCCGTCATCGACCACGCGGCGACCGCCACGAGCAACGCCAACCCGAGCGCCGTAAACCACCACTCCTCACCGCTGCGCCTGGTCACAATGCGCAGCGCGGCGGCCGCGGTTGCGGCCGTCACAAGGCCAAACGCGAGCAACCCCGCGATCCCCATGCCCTCGGCGACGCTCAGGATCAAGTTGTGTGGATGCGTGAGCACCAGCACGTGCCATTGCCCAGTCTCGTTGCCGAGCAGGCGCCGCCGCTCCAACATCCGCGTCACGTCCCGGAACGGGAACTCCTCCGGCACGTATCGCGTGCGGCCGCGGTAGTATCCGGGCCCCACGCCCAGCACCGGGTGCTCCTTGAAGTCGCGGATCGACCAGTTCCATATGTTTACGCGCGAACGACCGGTCGTAGGGTCATCGACGGTGTAGCGCAGGCCGTTCCTCGTCGCGACCGGGACTGTGTACATCGCGACCACGATCAGGCCGATGGCCATGAACGAAGCAGGCGCAGCGAACGCCGACGGGCGGCACCACGCGCGCCAGTCGCATTGCAGCGCGTACAGCACTGTCAGCGCGGCGAGCCCGCACGCCAGCGCCATCAGCGACGGCACCGAGTAGGCCACGACCAGCGCCGGCAACAGCAGCACCAGCGCACCGGCCGCCGCCAGCCGTAAGCCCGCGCCGCGCACGCGCGGGATCACTGCGGCCACCATCAGCGTGCCGATCGCCAGCGAGAGGCCGAGCGGGTTCGGCTCGACGCCCGAGGCCAGTTCCATGCGGTTGCCGAGCGCGTACGAAAACCCCATCACGCGGCCAACATCAAGCACCTTGATCGTGACGAGCGCGCCCTGCGTCACGGCGGGCGCCGTCATCGCGAGCCAAATCAACCACCGCTGCCGGTCCTCTCGAATGCTGTCGAACAGCAGCAGCGCCAGGAACGCCATGACGGCCATGCGCGTGGTGATTGTGAGGCTCGTGTAGCGGTACGCGCCGAGCGACGTCGAGAGCACCGCCACGCCCAGGAAGATCAGTAGCGGCAGGGCCAGCCAGCCGATGGAGCGGTCGACGGGCCGAGCCTCGCCCTCCCACGGCAGCCCCCGTACGAGCGCGAGCGCCACCGCCATCAGCACCAGCGCCGGCACCGATGCCGCGTTGAAGACGAACGCCTCGAACATCAGCGACAGCAACAGCACCTGCGCCGCCAGCGCCGTCTCCAGCAGCCGGTCACGCTCCGATCCATACCACCCGATGAACCCGACCAGGTACACGAACACCAGCACGAAGTAGACGTGCGAATCGATCATCAGCCCCGGCAGCGCGTCGGGCGACTGCGGCGAGAACCGCGGACTGATCGAAGATAGGTCGAACGCGAAGACCACGTAGGTCGAGGTCAGCACGACCAGGAACAGGTGCGCGGGTTCGAGTGCGAACGCCGCAGCGTTGCCGGCCCGCCGCTCCCACAGGTAGCGCGCCGCGGCGGTCACCGCCCACAGCGCCGCGCCGCCGGCGAGGATCACCGGCGCACGCGTCGTCTGGCCCGGGACCATGAGCGCAAGCGTCAGCAGTGTGGCGATCGCGAATCCGAAGTAGAGCAGGTGAACGATCCGCCGGGGCGCGAGCATCGTGACAGCGCGCGGTGACGCCGCGGCTTTGCTGAGACCAGCGGCCGCTGTCGGGCCGCCGATGGGCTCAGAGGTATCCAAGCTGGCGCAGGCGTTCCTTCACCGCCTCCTCGTCTTCCGCGCTGTACGCATCGTCGTCCGCGTACGCATTGCTGGCTGCCGGGACGGACTCGCGCAGCGGCTCCGCCGGCCGGTCAGAGAAGATCTCAGCCAGCACGCGGCCGTCCATGCGGTCCGGGACAGGAAGCTGCATCAGCTGTAGTACGGTCGGGGCGACGTCGACGATGTTGGCGCCGTCAAGGTGGGTGCCCGCTGCAATGCCGGCACCCCATGCCAGGAAGATGCCGTTCATCTGGTGCCCGCCTGAGCGCGTCAACAGGTTCGGGCCGATGATCTTCCGGCCGCCGCTCAGCACGTCGAACGACCAGTACTCCATCCCCTTCCAGTCGATGACGATGTCCGGCGCCGCGTCGGCGTACTCCCCGGCATAGAGGTCCTCGCGCACGTGGCAGCGCTCGACGATCAGCTCGCCGGTGTCGGGGTCGCGCAGCGTCATCAGTTCGTCGATGATCCGCCGGCGCACCGCCGCGTACTCCGCGCCCTGCGCGACGATGCCGTGCGGCTCGCGGCCTCGCACATTCAGGAAAATCTGGCCGATCTGGCCGCGCGCGTACGCCTGCGTGCGCGACCAGTCGATGTCGTCGTACGACAGGAACACGCGGCTGAAGATGCTCGCCTTCGTCGTGCGGCTGACGCCCGTGAACAGCCGTTCGAGATGCAGCCGGCCGAGCAGGTTCATCACGTTATCGGCCGTCAACCCCATCTCGAACGCCGTCAGCTTGACCCGGCCCAGCAGACCGCCCTTGAAGCGCATGAAGCCGCCGCGCCGCAACCAGTTGTTGAGGTGCACCATCTTCGTCTCGCGCCCGAAGCCGTGATCGCTGGTCACCACCACGGTCGTATCCGGTCCCGCCGCATCCATCAGGTCGGAGATGGCCCGGTCGCACGCCTCGTACGCCTGCGGGATGTAGTCGCCGAAGCGCGCTGCATCGGCGGCGGTGTACGCCGGGTGCTGCGGATCGTAGAAGCGCCAGAAGTAGTGCTGCGCGTGGTCCGGCGCGCGGAATGCCACGTTCATGTAGTCGCACGGCCGGCTCGCCATCAGGTGCAGCGCCGCCTGGCGGTGCACGTCGGCCAGCGCCAGGATCGCGTCCATCTCCGCCTGCTCTTCGCCCGAGCGATACCATCGGTCAAGCTCGATCCGGTAGCCGCATTCCCGCTCCAGCTCGCCCTGAAGTTCGCGCGGCTGCGTGTAGGCGGCGCGCGGCGGCGTCTCGAGCCCGGCGACGACGTACCCGGACGGCAGCGCGGCGGGCGGGTACGTCATCGGCATGTTCATGACGCCTGCACTCAGCCCGTGCCGCGCGATGATATGGTGCAGCGACTCGACCTTGATCAGGCCTCCGCTGGAGGGCACGAACTCGTAGCTGTTCGGCAGCCGGCTGAAGAAGTCGTAGATGCCGTGCTTGCCAGGATTGCACCCCGTCAGCATCGATGCGAACGCCGGCGGCGTGATCGCCGGATAGGTCGATTTCAACTCGCCCGAGGCGCCCTCCGCGACGAGGCGGGCAAACGCCGGCAGCCGCCCCCGCGCGATGAGCGGGCGGATGACGTCGAACGTCGCGCCATCAAGGCCGATCAGCAGGACACGCGGCACGGCGGCACTCTCCTTGGAGACAACAACGCCCGGCGGACAAGCTCATCGCTTCGTTCCGGCGGGCTCGGCATGGTTCTATCGCTACGGGTATGCGTTGTCAAGCTCGGACGAATCCACTACGATCAACCGATTCCGGGGATACGCTGTTACACCGCCGTCCGTTACTCAAGCTGAATCGATGAACACCACACCTGCCCCGGCGACCGCGGGCCCCGGCCGCACCGGCGACGCGTATTTTCGCGATTTCATCCGCGTGGCACCGATCGCTCACGCGATCTCGCGCGCCATCGAAGCGCGGCATCTCGGCACGGTGGAGCAGAAACCGCCGATGCTTGACATCGGCTGCGGCTACGGCGAATTCGGCCGCGCCCTCTACCGCATCCCCTGCGACGTCGGCATCGATATCCGCGACTTCGACCTGCGCGTGCGGCTGGCGGGCGTCTACCGCCACGTCGCTCTCTGCGATGCTCACCACCTGCCACTCGCCTCCGAGTCCTTCCAGACCATATTCAGCGTCAGCGTGCTGGAACACATACCCGATGTGCAGCCCGTGCTGGCCGAGGCCGTGCGTGTGCTGCGGCCCGGCGGCGTCTTCGCGCTGACCGTGCCGCTGGCGAAGCTCGGCTCGATGTGGGCGGTGCCACGCGCGTTGCGGGCCGTCGGCCTCGGCGCCGCCGGGAAGCTCTACGCAGACCGGCTCAACTCGACGTTCAGTCACATCAACCTCTGGACGCCCGAGCGATGGTCGGAGTTGCTCGCCGGACTCGGTATGCAGATCGAGGTGTGCCGCGAGATCGTCTCACCGCGCGCCACCGCGATCTACGACATGTGGCTGCCGACGGCGCTGCCCTCGCAGGCCATGCGCCTGCTGACGAAGAAGCGCTTCGTCTACCGCCCGCCCGGAATGACGGACTTCCTTGCCAGGCGCTTCGCAAGCCTCGTCAACGACGAGGAGACCGAAGGCAGCAACCTCTTTCTGGTCGCCCGCAAGCCGTAGCTACGCGCTCGCAGCGGACCTGATGCCGCAGTACAGCTCCAGGTACTGGTCCACGCAGCGCTCCCACGTGTACGCCGACGCCCGCTGTCGCGCCCGTTCCGAATGCGCCGCGAGCTTCGCCGGGCTGTCGCGCAGATCGGCGATCGCGGCGACCAGCGCGTCCACGTCGAGCCGCGGCACCACGTGTCCGACATCGCCCACGACCTCCGCCGGGCCAGGAAGATCTGAGATGACAGGCGCGCAGCCGGAGGCCATCGCTTCGAGGATCACGAGCCCGAAGTACTCCATCTCGGTCGAAGGCAGCACGAACACCTGGCTCTCGGCGTAGAGCCGCCACAGCTCGTCATCGGACACCGCGCCCAGGAAGTGGACGTTGCGCAGCCCGAACCGCTCGGCCATCGCCCTGTATTCGGCATCGGCGTAGCCCTTGCCGACGATGTTGAGCTTGACGCCGGGCAGGCGCCTCATGGCCTTCAGCAGCACATCGACGCCCTTGTAGGGGCGCAACTGGCCCACGAACAGCGCCGTGAACTCGTTGGCCTTCGGCACGTCGTGGCGCACCCGGTGCAGGTCGACGCCGAACGGCACGACGTGCGCCTTGCGGCGCCACGGCGGCGGCAGCGTGCGCGCCGTCGCCCGCGTCGACACGATGGTGACATCCGCGCGCTGCGCCAGCCGGCCGTAGAGGCGCCCGTAGAGCCCGGTCAGCGGCGTCAGGCGCCGGAACTTGATGTCCATGTGGTGGGTGTAGCCGATCGGCGGCAGGTCGTGCTGCACGGCGTCCATCATCAGGAAGAAATCGCTGAACGCCGGGATCGGGCCGTGGAGGGAGATGACGTCGCTGCGCGCCGCAAGGTCATGCACCCAGCCCCAGTGCGGCAGCAGCGGCGACAGCCGCACGTCTGCCAGCAGCAGCCGCGGCAGCAGCGCTCCCGCGACGATGTCGACGCGGTGCCCGTGCGCGCGAAAGCCCGCTGTCAGCTTCTCGCAGACGCGGGCCATGCCGTTGGGTGCCGGTGGCACCTCAGAGGTGGCGAGGAGGATTCTCACTGATCGTCGAGCCGCTCTCCAGCCGTGGCATCGACTGCCAGCTTCGGACGCAGCACCGGCTCGTGCCGTACGCCGAGCGCCTTGCCGCGGCGGCGCACGCCCCAGACCATCGCCAGCGCCTCAAACACGATGCCGCCGTGCATCTTCGACACGCCGTTCTCGCGCTCGACGAACGTGATCGGCAGCTCCGCGATGCGGAAGCCGCGCGACTGGAACGCGTGCTTGAACTCAAGCTGGAACGCGAATCCCGAAGCATCGAACTCCAGATACGGCAACTGCCGCAGCGTGTCGGCGCGGAACGCCGTGAATCCCGTCGTGTAGTCGGAGATGCGCGTGCCAAGCACCAGCCGCGCGTAGATGTTTCCGAAGCGGCTCAGGAGGTTGCGCTTGATCGGCCAGTTCTTGATCGCCGCCCCGGCGATGTAACGGCTGCCGAGCACGAGGTGCGACTCCGTGACCTCGGCCGCGTGTACGAGCCTGGGCACGAAGTCCGGGTCATGCGAGAAGTCGGCGTCCATCTGGACGATGTAGTCCACCGGCCGCTGCAGCGCGGCGTGGAAGCCCGCGACGTACGCCTTGCCAAGGCCGTTCTTGCCCGAGCGACGCAGCACCGATACCCGCGGATCGCGCCGGCCGTACTCCTCGACGTACTCGCCGGTGCCGTCCGGCGAGCCGTCGTCCACGACGATCACGCTGTAGTTGGGGCCGTGCGCCAGAAGGCGCGGCAACAGCTGCGCGATGTTCTCGCGCTCGTTATACGTAGGAGTCACGACGACGACGTTCAAGACGCTCCTCCGCGCACAAGGCGCCGGCCTGGCCGCGGCCGCGCTTCGGCCGCATGGGACAGGTTCAGCGGAGAGCCGCCGGGCGGGGAGCCTGACGCTGCCGGTTATCGCAGTGGCAGGAGTCTACGCCCAGCCCGCGATCCTGTCAATTCGCCCGTCAACGGGACCGCGCCCTCTCGCGCCGATCACCGCTTCCGGGCGACGATGCACACGTTCAACGCGCGGCCTGCCGGTAACACCGGCATCAGCGCGTACTCCAGCGGGTAGGACAGCGCCACGGCCGCCCGCGCGGCCAGCAGCAGCGGCCCGCGCAGTCCCGCAATCGCGGACGCGCTCGCCGGCGAGCCGGCCGCCCCCCGCTTCGTCTCGTCGATGCCGCCGCCGGCCCCCTTCGCGGGCATGCGGCCCGCCAGGGCGAAGGCGGCACGCAGCAGCGGCGCCTGGGCTTCGCCTTCGGTCCGGCGCACCTCGAACCCCGCGTCGCCGAGCATCGACGACCATTCGCCGATCGGGTGCGGAAAGACGTGCTCGCGGGGCAGCACGCGGTTGATCATCTCGAGCATCACGAACGTCGCGCCCGGCTTCAGCACCCGCGCGATATCGCGGATCGCCGCCGCCTGCGCTTCCGGCGGCAGGTGCAGCAGCACCGTCACCGAGGACGCGAATTCGAACGTAGCGTCCGGGAATGGCAGCTTCGTGATGTCGGTCTGCAGGTACGGGTGCTGCGGGTCGGCCGCCAGCAGCATGCCGCGCGAGATGTCGACGCCGACCGGATCGCTCCACCAGCGCTCGAGCCAGCGCGTCCAGCGCCCCGTCCCACAGCCGAGGTCCAACGCCAGCCCGCGGCGGCGCTCATCGCCGAACTCGGCGAGCATCGCGCGGCGCACGGCGCGCACCTGGAAGTGGGCGAAGAAGCGGTTGAACCAGGCGGGCGCGCCGTCCCAGCAGACCGCGCCCAGCGGGTCGCTGCTGGCGTAGGTGTCGCCGACGCGCGTCCAGAAGTCGCTGTACTTGTACTTCGTCACGGAACCTCTGCTGATACAACGCCCCGGGGCGCCGCTCGTTGTCATCCGGCGCTTGACGCCGCGCATTTCGGCCGCGGGCGCGTGCCAGAGTATGCTGGCGGGGCGCCGCATGTCGAGACGGCGCGGCGGTCATGTCAAATCGGGGCCTGCGGAGTGCCCGCACCCCGCACATACTTGACAACGAACGGCGCACGCAGCACGTTGATCACCTGTGTGACGCACCCGGACCAACAGGTGGAGATGGACCAATCCCGCGACGAACCGATCATCCCCGCCGACGGGCGGCTGATCACGATCGACATCCTCCGCGGACTGGCGATCCTCTGGGTGGTCCTGTACCACCTCTGGGGCGCGTCGGCGAACGGCTTCGTCGTGCTTCCCTTCCCGCGAACCTACTACCAGCGCTTCTGGGAGCGGCTCCGCGACGGCGACGCCATCGCCGCCCTCACTGCATTCACGGACCTGGTCTTCCGCCTCGGCTACAACGGCGTCACGGTCTTCATGATCCTCAGTGGCATGTCGCTCACGATCTCAGCGATGCGATCTCCGCGGCCCATTTCGCTTCTGCGCTGGTATCCAACGCGGTTGCGCAAACTCCTGGTCCCGTACTGGGCAGCCTGGTGCCTCTACCTGGCCACGCTCGCGACGATCGCGCTCTACCGGACCAACGCCGACGGCGGCACGTTCTCGCACAATTTCCAGTATCTGGGACTCGCACACATGATGGACTTCGATCGCGCACGCGCGGGGTTGTTGATCATCCCGCGCATGTTCGAGGCGCGATATCTCAACGCTCCCTCTCCGACGCTGTGGTTCGTCCTCGTGCTCTTGCAGTATTACCTGCTCTTCCCCCTGCTCTTGCCGCTCCTACGACGCATCGGACCCGTCCCGTTCGCCATGATGGCGCTGGCGGTATCGGTGGCGGCGACAGCCTGGCTCATCGGCGAGTATGGCAGCATCTGGGCGCGCGGGACCTGGTGGAGAATCTGGTTTCCGTTCCGGTTCTTCGAGTTCGGCATCGGCATCGTGATCGGCTACTTGATGATGCAGCACCCGCTCGCATTGCGTCGCGCGCTCTCGCCCAGGCTGGCGCTCATGGCGCTGATCGCGCTCGGGCTCGGATTGCACACGTGGGGAAGCTGGATCGACGTCCGTAACCGATACCTGGAATCGTTCAGCTACCAGCTCGTTGCGGCGGGCTTTGCGGCGCTGGTGCTGGCGCTGGTTGTCGCGCGTCCGGGCGCGATCCTGACGTCGGCGCCCGCGCGCCTGATCGCGTTCGTCGGCACGATCTCGTACACGGTGCTGATCGTCAACGAATCTTTCCTGTATCTGAACTACTACTTCATTGTCCAGGGCTACCAGTGGACGATTGGCTGGTGGTACTACGTCATCGTCTTGTACGTGCCGCTGACGGTGATCCTGGCGTACCCACTGGCTCTCGTGCTCGGGCTCGTTCCAAAGTCGGCGCAGAAGCCGAAAGCGCCGCCGGCGACGGAGGGTGTCCTGGCGGTGACGGCGTGAACGAATCTCGCGACGAACCGATCATCCCCGCCGACGGGCGGCTGATCACCATCGACATCCTGCGCGGGCTCGCGATCCTCTGGGTCGTTGTGTATCACCTCTGGGGGCTGTCGGCGGTGGGCTACCGCCTTTTGCCAGCGCCGCGCACGTACTATGAGCGCTTCTGGGAGCGGCTGCGCGACGGCGACGGCCTCGCCGCCTCAACTGCGTTCACAGACCTCGTCTTCCGCCTCGGCAACAACGGCGTCACCGTATTCATGATCCTCAGCGGCATCTCGCTGACGATCTCCGCGACGCGCAAGCGCGGCGCCGTCTCCGCTTCGCAATTCTATGCACTGCGCCTGCGGAAGCTGCTGATCCCGTACTGGGCCGGATGGGCAATCTACGTTGCGACGCTCGCGATCGTCGCCCTCTACCGCGTTCCCGCCGATGGGGGCACCTTCCGGCACAATTTCGAGTACCTCGGCCTGATTCACCAGGGCGACCCCCATCAACTCATCGCCGGCCTGTTGATCTTCCCTCGCGTCCTCGAGTTCAACTACCTGTTTGCGCCGGCGCCGGCGCTCTGGTTCGTGCCGCTCATGCTTCAGTACTACCTGCTCTTCCCGGTGCTCCAGCGGCTCGTCGAACGCATGGGGCCGCTGGCCTTCGCCGGCGCCGGCTTTGTCGTCTCGGTCGGGTTCACAGCATGGCTCATCTGGGAGTACGGCAGCGTCGGCGCGCGTGGCTACTACTGGGGCGGCCTCTTCCCGTTCCGCCTCTTCGAGTTCGCCATCGGCATGTCGATTGGCTACGCGATGGTGACCCACCCGCGCGTGCTCCGGCGAGCCTTCGCGAGCGCCCCGGCGCTCCTCGCGCTCGGCGCGCTGGGGCTTGGGCTGCACACGTGGGGGAGTTGGCTCGACGCTCGCAGCGGTTACTGGGAATCATTCGGCTACCCGCTTCTCACGGCAGGATTCGCCGCGCTCGTGCTGGCGCTGGTCGTCGTGCGGCCCGGTGTGCTGCTGTCGTCGCCGCCGGCGCGGCTCATGGCGTTCGTCGGCACCGTCTCTTACACCGTGCTCATCGTCAACGAAGTATTCCGGCACGTCAACGGATACCTCATCGTCCAGGGTCACCAGTGGTCCGCCGGCTGGTGGTGGTACATCGTCGTCCTGTACGTGCCGCTGACGGTGGTGTTCGCGTATCCGCTGGCCGCCGTGCTGGGCCTGCTGCCCGCCTCGCAAGCGCGGGGCCGTGAGCCAACACGCGGCGCGACGCCACCAGGAGCGCCACCGTGACGGACGATACCGCAGCCCCTTCGACCGATGACGCGATCATCCCCGCCGACGGGCGGCTGATCACGATCGACATTCTCCGCGGGCTGGCGATCCTCTGGGTGATCGTGGTCCACCTCTGGCAGGCGGCGACGTTCGATGTCACGGTGCGCCGGACCTACTACGAGCGTTTCTGGGAGCGCGTCCGCGAGTCGGAGCCGCTCGCCGCGTTCGCCGCCCTCTGGGAGATCGTCTTCCGCATGGGCGACCACGGTGTCACGATGTTCATGATCCTGAGCGGACTCTCGCTCACGATGACGGCGCTGCGACGTGGCGGCTCCGTGCGCACGTGGGACTTCTACCGCACACGTCTACGCAAGCTCCTGCTGCCGTACTGGGCCGGATGGGCTCTCTTCATCGTCACGCTCGCGCTGCTGGCGGTCTACCGGGTGTACGCGGACGGCACGCCCTTCCGCAACAACTTCCAGTACGTTGGCATGGCGCTCCTGATGAGCCGCGATATCGCGATCCAGGGGCTGCTGATCGTGCCGCGCGGCCTCAGCTTTCAGAACGCGGGCGAATCGCAGCCGGCCGCGCTCTGGTTCGTGCTGCTCATGGTGCAGTACTACCTGCTGTTCCCACTGCTGCTGCCACTGCTCAAGCGCCTCAAGCCGGTCGCGTTCTCAGCATTGTTCCTCGCGATTTCCATTGGGTCGTCGGCATGGATGATCTGGGCGCACGGTGACATCGACCGCGCGCACGGATACGTCTGGAGCGACTGGCTGCCGTTCCGGAGCTTCGAATTCGCACTCGGCATGGCGCTGGGATACGTGCTCGTGCACGAGCCGGGGCGGCTGCGGCGCTCACTCTCGCCGTTTCCCGTGATTCTCGGCGCCGTGGTGGCCGGGGTGGCATTGCACACCACCGGCACGTGGCTCGACTTCAGGAACGGCTACTGGAATGCCACCGCGTACCCGATGGTGGTGATCGGCCTGTCAGCGATCATGATGACCGTCATTTGCGCCCGCCCCGGGTTCACGCTCACGTCGGCGCCCGCACGCGTGGTCGCCTGGGTGGGGACCATGTCCTATGCGGCGCTCATCACGAACGAGTCGTTCCGCATCCTGAACTACTACTTCATCTCGAAGGGCTGGCTGTACTCCGTCGGCTGGTGGTACTTCATCGTCGCGCTGTACGTGCCACTGACGGTCGTGCTCGCGTACCCGCTGGCTTCCGTGCTGGGGTTGCTGCCGAAGCCGCCGCGACCGGCCTCACCCGCCCCCGTCACATCTGCACCCGCGTTGTCCGAGGGTTAAGGGCTGGCCGACGACGCGCGCTGCCCGATCACGCCGGCGCGAACCGCGCCACCAGCGCCTCCACCAGCCCCTCAATGCTGTAGCGCTCCGCAACGACGCCCGGCTCCAGCCCCGCCTCGCGCACCGCCGCCGCCGTCACCGGCCCGATCGCCGCGATCACCACCCGCCGCAACGGCGCCAGCGCATCGCCGGCGTCACCTTCTGCTCGCTGCTCTCTGCTCTCTGCTCCACCCGGGCCCTTTGCTGTTTGCTGTTTGCTGTTTGCTGTCTCGCCCAGCATCTCGACCAGGTTCCGCACCGACGACGAGCTCGCGAACGTCACGACGTCGATCTCGCCCTCCCGCAGTCGACGCAGTCCCTCCGCATCCGGCTGAGAGGGCACCGCCGCGCGATACAGCGTCAGTTCGTGCACGTGCGCACCCATCTCCTCGAGCCCGTCGACCAGCACCTCGCGCGCACCCTCGGCACGTGGCAGCAGCACGCGCTGCCCGAGCACGACGCGCGACGCGAACGCGTCGAGCAACCCCTCGGCGACGAACTTCTCCGGCACCAGGTCGGCTCGCAGCCCCGCGCGCGCCAGCGCTTCCGCCGTCCCCGGTCCGATCGCCGCAATGCGCGACCGCGCGAACGCCCGCGCATCCAGCCCGGCGTCCCGCAAGTGTCCAATGAACAGGTCGACGCCGTTCGCGCTGGTGAACACCACCCACGCGAACGCCGACGATTGCAGGTGCGCGATCGCATCGGTGAGCTCGCCCCGGTCGAACGATGGCACGATCTCCAACGTCGGCAGTTCGACCGGCTCGGCGCCCTGCGCCGCCAACGCGCGGCACAGCTCGCTCGCCTGCTGCCGCGTGCGCGTCACCAGCACGCGCTTGCCGAAGAGCGGCCGCGTATCGAACCACCGCAGGTGCCCCCGCAGCGCCGCGACATCGCCCACGACCGTGACCGCCGGATGCTCGATGCCTTCTGCGCGCACGACCGCGGCGATCGTCTCCAGCGTGCCCGTCGCCGTGCGCTGACGCGGCAGCGTGCCCCACTCGATCACCGCGACCGGTGTGTCTGCCGGGCGCCCATGCTCGATGAGCCGCCGGGCGATCTCGCCAAGCCGCGCGGTACCCATCAGGAACACGAGCGTGTCCACGCCGGTCGCCAGGTGCGCCCAGTCGATGCTGCTGACGTCCTTCGATGGATCTTCGTGCCCGGTGACCACGGCGAACGATGATGCCAGCGTGCGGTGGGTGACGGGGATGCCCGCATAGGCAGCAGCCGCGATCGCCGAGGTCACGCCCGGCACGACCTCAAACGCCACGCCCGCGGCGATCAGCGCTTCTGCCTCTTCTCCGCCGCGGCCGAACACGAACGGGTCGCCGCCCTTCAGCCGCACGACGCGCCTACCGGCAAGCCCCTGCTCCACCAGCAGCGCGTTGATCTCGTCCTGCGTCAGCGTGTGCCGGTCCGGCAGCTTGCCGACGTAGATCAGCTCCGCGCCTGCTCGCGCGTGCGAGAGCAGCGCCGGGTTCGCCAGCCGGTCGTAGACGACGACCTCGGCTTCGGCCAGCCGCGCCGCACCGCCGACGGTGATCAGGTCCGGATCGCCCGGGCCGGCACCGACCAACGACACGAACCCCCTTGCCGCCGCGCTTCCGCTCTTCATCACGACTCCACGAAACGTGCGGCGCCCTGCGCCAGCACGTCCTCCGCCGCCGCCAGGCCCACCGCGTCCGCCTCGCGCGCGGCGCCGCGCGCCTCTGCGCGAAAGATGCGTCCGCCGCCGGCGATCATCACGCGCAGCCGCAGCTCGCCACCCTCCACCGTCGCGTACGCGCCGACGGGCTGCTGGCAGCCGCCGCCGAGCCGCGACAGGTACGCCCGCTCCGCTTCCACCGCCGCTCGCGTCTCGGCATGGTCGATGCCGCCGACGAGCGCCAGCGCTTCGCTATCTTCCGCGCGCACTTCGATCCCGAGCGCGGCCTGCCCGACTGCCGGCAGCATCTCCTCGACCGAGAACACCTGCGCCACCCTTGCGAGCAGCCCCAGCCGCGTCAGGCCGGCCATCGCAAGCACCGTCGCGTCGTACTCGCCGGACTCGGCTTTCTTGATGCGCGTGTCGACGTTGCCCCGGATCTCCGCCGGCACCACGTCCGGCCGCAGCGCCGCGAGCTGCGCCGCCCGCCGCCCGCTCCCCGTGCCGATGCGCGCGCCCGCCGGCAGCTGTGCCAGCGTCAGCCCGCCGCGCGAGACCAACGCGTCGCGCGCGTCCTCGCGCCGCATGATCGCGCCCAGCACCAGGCCCGGTGACAGCGCCGTCGGCAGGTCTTTCAGACTGTGCACGGCGATGTCCACCTCCCGCGCCAGCAGCGCGTCCTCGATCGCCTTGGTGAACACGCCCAGGCCGCCGATCTGCGACAGCGGAGCGGTGGCCCGATCGCCTTCCGTGCGGATCTCGCGCAGCCGCAGCTCCACGCCCGACATCGACGCGCGCAGTGCCTCCGAAAGCAGTTCGACCTGCCGCAGCGACAGCCTGCTCCCGCGCGCGCCGATGACATACGTCCTGCTCATGGCACCATTATTACGGGAACGCCCCTTAGCGGCTTCCCTGCTCCGAAACCCCGGGAAAGGATTTGGCTTGTCAGGCGTCCAATGCGAAGAGCTGGCGGACCGCTCGCTCGGCGCCGTGGCCGTTGCCGGCGGCCGCTTCGGCACGCAACAGCGCAATCGACTGGTGTAGCAGCTTCTTCTCGATCGCCAGCGTCAGCGCCTCGATGCGGCGGCGGTCGTCGTCGGGGAGCCGCGCCAGTACCGCAGACGTGCGCGCCAGCTCCTCCTGCCGGATCGCCTCAGCGTGCTGCTGCAGCGCGACGATCGTCGGCACTGCCCGCCGCACGTCCATCCACGATCGGAACGCGGCGACCTCCTCGGCAATGATCGCCTCCACCTTGTGCGTTTCCGCACGGCGTTCTCGGACGTTGGCCGCGACCGTCGACTCCAGATCGTCGATATTGAACAGGCGGACCCCCGGAACTTCGCCGGCCGCGGGTTCAATGTCGCGCGGGAGCGCGATGTCGATGAGGAACAGCGGCCGGTGCGGCCGTTTGCGCAGGGCCGCCTCGACCATCGCCTTGCCGATTACGTAGTGCGGTGCGTTGGTGCAACTGATGACGATATCGCAATGGGGCAGCGCGTCTTCCAGCTCCGCCAGCGCGACCGCGCTGCCGCACTCGAGCGCGAGCTGCTGTGCGCGCGCCGGCGTGCGGCCGACGACGGCGAGCCCGGCGACGCCCTTGGCGAGCAGGTTCTTCGCTGCCAGCTCGCCCATCTTTCCCGTGCCCACGAGCAGGACCCGCGACGAGCGCAGGTCGCCGAACATCGCGCGCGCAAGCTCCACCGCCGCATAGCTGATCGACGCCGCGCTGCGGCCGATGCCGGTCTCGGTACGCACCCGCTTGCCGACGGTGAGCGCCTGCCGGAACACGCTCGAAAGCACGCTGCCCGTTGTGTGATGCTCCAGGCTTTGCCCGAGCGCTTCCCGAACCTGCCCCAGGATCTGCGGCTCTCCGAACAACGCGGAGTCCATGCCGCTTGCCACGGAGAACAGGTGCGCCACCGCCTCCTCGTCTTGCAGGTAGTACAACTCGCCGGCGTGGTGCCGCAGCGAGACGCCCCGCTGCTCGCTCCAGAAACGCGTCAGCGCCGCCCTGACTCCAGCCAGGCTCGGCGCGGCCGCGTACAACTCCACACGGTGGCAGGTCGAAAGGATCGCGCCCTCGGGAACGTGCGCCTTCATCGCGTCGAGCGCCGCTCCCATCTCATACGCGGGGAAGGCCAGCCGCTCCCGAAGTTCCAGCGGCGAGGTCTTGTTGCTCGTCCCCAGCACGGCGATCCGCATCGGTCCCGGCGTGGGTTCGTGACCCGTCTTCCGCGTCATCGGCACACCCGCGAGGAATGCGGCTGCCCCGCACACGGGAGGCCCCGCCTGGATTCGGACGCTGGTGCTGGTGACGCGCTTTCGTGCTTCATGACGTGCCGCTCCACCGGTTAGCCAAATGCTACCGGCCGGACCCTTCCTCTCACATCAACTAGTCGGTAGACACGAGGAACACGGCCCACCTCCCGTGGTCATGGGATCGATGCCGCGGGTGCACATTCCGCCGTGTACCGTCAGCTATACGGAAATCTACAGATCTCTCGGCCTATCGCCGTCCGTGCCATGGCGAACGGCCCTAGCGACGCCTTGCCTCAAAGTGCGACATTTCATGCAGGAAGAAACGAGCGGCTGCCACCCGCCGGGGACTGGATCCCGGCACCGGACGAGCCGCCGGGGAGGGTCTCATGCTCAGTCTCTCACGCCTGCTCTGCGGGACGGTCACATCAGGAGACGCGCTTCGGTACGACCGCCGGTCCGCCGACCTGCCGCCCCACCTGCTGCATTTCTCCGAGGACAAGCGCCCGGTGGTGGTCTGGAACGTCACCCGCCGGTGCAACTTGCACTGCGTGCACTGCTACGCCTCGGCGACCGACAAGCCCTACGAGGGCGAGTTGACGACCGAAGAGGCCCTCGGCGTCATCGACAACCTGGCCGACTTCGGCGTGCCGGTCGTCTTGTTCTCGGGCGGTGAGCCGCTGACGCGCCCGGACCTGTTCACGCTCTCCCGCCACGCGCGCGACCGCGGGCTGCGGGCGGTCCTCTCCACAAACGGCACGCTCATCACGCCGGAGATCGCGCGAGAGGTGGGGGCGCAGGGCTTCTCCTACGTCGGCATCAGCCTGGACGGGCTCTCGGACATCCACGACAAGTTCCGCGGCAAGAAGGGTGCGTTCGAAGCATCGATCGCCGGCATTCGCGCCTGCCGCGAGGCCGGCGTGCGCGTCGGCGTACGCTTCACCATCACGCGCCGCAACCAGCACCACCTGGCGGACGTGCTCCACCTGCTCGAAGAAGAGGACGTCCCGCGCTTCTGCATGTACCACCTCGCGTACAGCGGCCGCGGCAAGAAGATCTCGGCCGACGCGCTCGACTCCGACGAGACGCGCCGCGCCATCGACCTGCTGTCCGACCAGGTGCTCGACTGGCACCGCCGCGGCATCGAAAAAGAGGTGCTGACCGTCGACAACCACGCTGACGCCGCGTACCTGTACCTCCGCGTCAAGCGTGACCAACCAGAGCGGGCCGAGGAAGTGCTGCGTCTCCTCCGCTGGAACGGCGGCAACAGCTCCGGCACCGGCGTCGGCTGCATCGACTACCTGGGCGAGGTCCACCCCGACCAGTTCTCCTGGCACCTCTCGCTGGGCAACGTGCGCGAGAAGCCGTTCAGTGCGATCTGGACCGACATGTCGAACCCGCTGCTGTCCGGCCTCCGCAACCGCCGTGAACTCATCAACGGCCGCTGCGCCGGCTGCGGCTTCTATGACATCTGCAACGGCAACCTGCGCGTCCGCGCCGAAGCCGCCACGGGCGACCTCTGGGGATCGGACCCCGCCTGCTACCTGACCGACGACGAGATCCACGCGCCGCAGGCCCTGGAGGTGTGATGAATCCTGTATCGAAGCCAGCCGTACGCCCTCCGTACCTCGATGTCGATTTCGACCGCACGCCGTTCACCCTCGCGTGGGAGATCACGCGGGCGTGCGCGCTCTCGTGCATCCACTGCCGCGCCGAGGCGATCCCGCAGCGCGATACACACGAACTGACGACGGAAGAGGCCTTCGGCGTGCTCGACCAGATCGTCGAGCTCGGCAAGCCGATCCTCGTCATCACCGGCGGCGACCCGATGATGCGGCGCGACGTCTTCGACATCCTGGGCGGCGCCGTCCAGCGCGGGCTCAAGGTTGGCTTCTCGCCGAGCGCGACGAAGCTGGTCACCCGTGCCGCCATCGAGCGCGTGCGCGACACCGGCGTCGACATGGTGCACGTGAGCCTGGATGGCTCATGCCCGGACGTCCACGACTCGTTCCGGCGCGTGCCGGGCGCATTCCAGCGCACGATGGAGATCGTGCACGACGTACGCGACGTCGGCCTGCCGCTGCAGATCGGCACCACCGTCAGCCGCCACAACATCAAGGACCTGCCGGCGATCGCCGAAGTCGTGCGCCAGATCGATGCCACCGTGTGGAACGTGTTCTTCCTGGTGCCGACCGGCCGCGCCCAGCTCGACGCGATGCTGTCGCCTGCGGAGCACGAGGAAGTCCTGCAGTGGCTCGCTGACCTTTCGGAACGCGTCCCGTTCCGCGTCCGGACGACCGCCGCGCAGCACTACCGGCGCGTCCTCATCCAACGGCGGCGCGCGAAGGCCGCATCGGGCGAGCAGCCATCCGAGTTCGAGCTGACGGGCGCGGGCTACGCGTTCCGCGAAGGCAAAGCGCCCGCCGAGAAGGGCGTCAACGACGGCAAGGGGTTCTGCTTCATCTCACACGTCGGCGACGTCTACCCGAGCGGATTCCTGCAGATCTGCGGCGGCAATGTCCGGACGGAGTCGCTCTCGTCGATCTACCGCGACTCGCCGCTGTTCCGCTCGCTGCGCGACCCGGCCCTCATCGAGGGCAAGTGCGGGCGCTGCGAATTCAAGGACGTCTGCGGAGGCTCGCGGGCGCGCGCCTGGGCGACCACCGGCAATCACCTGGCAGAGGAGCCGTGCTGCGTCTACGAGTCGCCCGCCGCGTCGTAGCGCCGCGCTGCGGGCCAATGCCATGCCGTCCGCTTAGCTGGCCCCCTGCGGTAGGAAGCGGCGTTCCCACGCGGCCTCGGCCGGGCTGAAGTAGATCGGCCGCACCTTCTTGTACTCCTTCGTACTATAGAGCACCGCGTAGGCGTCGAGATCGTGGTCTCGCGCGAGCTGCGCGATGAACGCGTCGCACTCGGCCGTGCTGCGCGCGTGGATCATCGTGAAGAGGTTGTAAGGCCAGTCTTCGTACCGCGGGCGTTCGTAGCAGTGGCTCACCGCCGTGTAGCCCGCCATCGCCTCGCCGACTTCGCGAATGCGCGCATCGGGCACGTTCCACACGCCCATGCCATTCGCCCCAAAGCCCGCCTCGCGGTGGCGCAGGATGCCGGCGATGCGGCGCAGGCAGCCGCGCCGGCGCAGATCCACCAGCGCCTCCACCACCGCCTCCTCGGTCATGCCCAGCGCGAGCGCCGCGTTGGCGAACGGGTCGGCGCGCAGCGGCAGGTCGCCCTGCACCGCACGTATGACGTCAATGTCGCGCTGCGTCAGCGGCCCTCGCGCTCCAGCAGGATGCTCTCCCGTGTGGCGCGGATCCGAACGATGGTCCATCGCGCGCTCCCCGCTCACATCGAGTGACACGCCGATCTTGAAGCGCCGCACCGCCGGCAGCGGCCGCATCGATTCCGCTCCGGCCAGAGCCTGCAGCGCGTCGATATGCGCCTGCAGGTCCGCGCCAGGCGGCACCGCGATGGTGAACCAGAGATTGAACGTGTGAGTGCGCCTGTAGTTGTGGCTGACGCCCGGATGCGCGTTGATCACTTCCACCGCGGCTGCCAGCCGCTCTTCGGCGACGCGCGCTGCCACGAGGCAGGTCGAGTACCCGAGCGCTTCCGCATCGAAGATTGGGCTGACGTGGCGCAGGATGCCGGCATCGTGCATCGCGGTGACGCGCGCGATCACGTCGCGCTCGTCCGCGCCCAGGCGTTCGGCAAGTTCGCGAAACGGCGCCACTGCCAGCGGGAAGCGCTCCTGCATCTCGGCGAGCAGTCGCTGGTCCAGCGGCGACAGTGCCATTTTCGTGGTGCTTGGTCCCTTGGTGTCAGGTCGGTCCAATCTCACCTCCGGCTACACGTCATCGTAGTCATCGGCAGCCGCGATGCCACGGTACAGCCGGACTCTCATCGCCGGCCATTCGGCACGAGCGCCTGGAAATGCCGAGATTCGGGCGACAACGACCGGTGTCGAACGCGATCGGGAGGGGGCGTGCGCGGAGTGGACTGGCGGGCGCGCTACTCCGGCCGGGTGCCCGCGCGCAACTTCTGCTCCTCGATGGCCTTGCGCCACGCCATGACGTTGAGCACGAAGAACAGCCGCGAACGACCTCCGGCAGCGCGCACGACGAGCGCCTCCGCCATCGGCGGTACGAAGTCGGGCTTGAAGTGCCGCTCCACTGCCACGGCCTCGATCTCGGCCAGGTCGAAAATGTGCGGACCACGTTCAATCGGCGAGATCGGCCAGCGCAGCGGCGTGTAGATCAACCGGCGGTCGGTGAGCGTGAGGAAGCCGTAGGTCAGCGGCCTCCATCCCCGGCGCGAGGATCCGGCGGAGACGCTCACCACGTCCTCGTCGGGAGCCAGCCGCGCCCTCGTGAACGCGCCGCCGCCGACCGCGACGCCGGAGTCAGCGCGAAACTGCAGCGGCCCCAGCGAGCCCATCAGCGGGCTGAGGGCGGTGTGCCGCTTGCGTTCCCGTGGCTCGTTCATGATCCGTGTTCCCCGCCTCGCCGCACCGGTGATCCCCGTGCGGCGAGCCGATCGTAACACACACGGCGCGGTGCGTGTCGATCACGCGAGCGGCGCTACTTGACGCCCGTGTGCAGCGCGACGGAGCCGAAGCCCAGGCGGCGATACGAGACCTCGCGGAGCCCCGCGTCACGGAGGATCTGCGCGAGGCGATCCGCATCGGGAAACCCGACGAGCGAGTGCGCGAGGTAGCGGTAGGCCGCGCGGTCGCCGCTGAGCAGTCCGGCGACCTGCGGCATGACGTGATCGAAGTAGAACCGGTACGGAGCCGAGAATGCGCCTCCAGGGATGTGCGTCATATCCAGGCAGACGAGGCGTCCTCCTGGCCGAAGCACCCGCGCCATCTCGCCGATGCCGGCCGGAAGGTCGACGACGTTCCGCAGCAGGAAGCCGTTCGTGACGGCGTCGAACGCGGCGTCGGCAAACGGTAGGTGGAGCACGTCGCTCACGGTCCACCGGTAAGCGCGCTCGCCCGCGTACCGGCGCGACGCGGTCGCGACCATGCCGGCGGTGAAATCGCCGCCGACCACCGATGCCGCACCGGACCGCACGAGTTCGCGCGAAAGGTCGCCGGTGCCGGCGCCGAGGTCCAGGATGCGGCCGCCCTGCGGACGCGCCGCCCGCGCCGCCAGCTTCCGCCAGCGGCCGTCCATGCCCAGGCTCATCAGCCGGTTCATGGCGTCGTAGCGCGGCACGATGCGGCCAAACATAGTTTGAATCTGCCGGGCGCGGCCGCCGGCGGCTGGCTCGGGGGGGTTATGCACGCTCGTCATTGTCCGTCAGGTGCCCAGTTGTTAGCATGAAAACCGACTGACACGTCGGTCGCTTATGGACTCGGTCTACAACGCATTCTATGGACTTTGAACAGACCCGCGCCAACCAACGCCACAAGCGCATCCTGGATGCCGCGCTGAAGGTCTTCTCCCGCAAAGGGTACCGCGACACCGCGGTTGACGACATCGCCGAGGAGTCGGACACGTCGAAGGGCGGCGTCTACTTCCACTTCCCCGGCAAGCAGGCGATCTTCCTGGCGCTGATGGACCGCGCCGCGCTGATGCTGCTCAAGCGCATCGAGGAAGCGATCGCGCGCGAGACGGAGCCCCTGGCAAAGGCGGAGGCGGCGCTGCACGTGGTGCTGCGCACGTTCGGGGGCCATCGCGCGCTGGCGCGGCTCTTCCTCGTCGAGGCGCTGGGCGCCGGCCGCGAGTTCCACGCGCGGTTGATGGAGATCCACGAGATGTTCATCGACGTGATGAAGCTGCACCTCGACGACGCGGTTGCCGCCGGTGCTATCGAGCCCATCGACAGCGAACTGGCGGGACGCGCCTGGTTCGGAGCCGTGACCGAGGTGATCACCCACTGGCTGCTGAGCGAGCGGCCAGTCCCGCTTGAAGACACGTACGGTGCGCTGCGGCCCATGATCTTCCGAAGCGTCGGCGCGAAGGAGCCCGGGCGATGATCTTCCTGCAGGCCGCAGCGCCCGCCGAACGGCGCGAGATGATCCTCGGCCAGGCGGCCTCACGGGCCGCAGGGCTCGGCGTGCCTGTGCTGGCGTGCGTGAGCGAACCTGCGCCGCTGCTCGACCCGGTCGGCGTCTACCAACGGGTGGCTGCGGTCACCGAGACCGCCTCGTACTGGGAACAACCACGCGACTCCGCGATGGTGGCCGCGGGCGCCGCCTGGTCGTTCGACGCCGGTGGAGCCGAGCGTTTCGCCGGCGCAGCCAACGCATGGAAGTCCATCTCCCGACACGCGCTGGGCGACGTGGACGGCCTCGCCTGCTTCGGCGGCTTCGCGTTCGACGCGGAGCACGGCCACGCCGAACACTGGCGCGCCTTTGGCAACGGCGCCATCGTCGTGCCGGAGCTGCTCTACCGGCGGGACGGCGGGCAGGCGTCGATCACGCGCTGCGTGCTCGTGCAACCCGACGGCTCGTGGACGCAGGATGCGCGCCTGGATGCGCTGCCGGGCGACGATCGTGCGGCGTCTCTGTTCGACGCACCGGCCGCATTGCTGGCTCGCCGGGAGTCGCCGGACGCCGCCACATGGATGCGCAGCGTCGAGGCGCTCACATCGGCGATCCGGACCGGCGGCGTCGAAAAGGTCGTACTGGCGCGCGAGGTCGTGCTGACGGCGGCCGCGGATATCGACCCGGCGGCGGTGCTGGCAGCGCTGCGCGAAGGCTACGCCCGGTGCACCCTGTTCGCCATGAAGCGCGGCGATGCCTGCTTCATCGGCGCGACGCCGGAGCGACTGGTGCGTGTCAGGGAGCGGCGCGTATCCGCCGCCTGCGTCGCCGGATCGAGCCGCCGCGGCGACGACGAGCGCGACGATGCGGCCGCCGGCCAGGCGCTACTGGCCGATCCGAAGGAGCGCAGCGAGCACGACCTCGTGCTGACGATGATCGTCGACGCGCTGGCGCCCCTTTGCGGCGATCTCGCGATGCCGGCCGAGCCGCAACTGATGCGCATGCCAAACGTCCAGCACCTGCACACGCCGATCGCAGGCACACTGCGCGGCGACGCCGGAGTGCTGGACCTGGTCGCACGCCTGCACCCGACGCCAGCCGTCGGAGGAGTGCCGCGCGAGGCGGCGCTGGCGTTGATTCGCCAGCACGAGCCGTTTGACCGCGGCTGGTACGCGGGGCCTGTCGGCTGGGTGGACGCGCACGGCAACGGCGAGTTCGTGGTGGCGCTCCGATCGGGGTTGCTGCGCAACAACCAGGCGCGACTCTACGCCGGCTGCGGCATCGTGCGCGACTCAGTGCCGGCGCGGGAATACGAAGAATCGATGCTGAAGCTGAGGCCGATGCTGTGCGCGCTGAATCTACACTGACCGCCGCGCCCGATGCGCTGGATGTCGCGGCCGGCGCGCTGGTCGACGAGCTTGCGCGGTCCGGCGTTCGGAAGGCCTGCGTGTGCCCCGGCTCACGCTCGACGCCACTGGCGATGCTGCTCGACGCCCACCCGGACATCCGCGTCTGGATGCACCTTGACGAGCGCTCGGCGGCGTACTTCGCTCTCGGGATGGCGAAGGCTTCGGGCGAGCCGGTGGCGTTGCTGGCGACATCGGGCACGGCGACGTTGAACTTCGCACCGGCGGTGGCAGAGGCGCACCACGCGAGGGTGCCGCTCATCGTGCTGACGGCGGACCGGCCACCGGAACTGCGCGACGTCGGCGCGCCGCAGACGATCGACCAGGCGCACTTGTACGGCCCGCGCGCCAAATGGTTCGTGGAGATGCCGCTGCCCGAGCCGACGGAAGACGCGGCGCGGCACTGGCGGCTGGTCGCCGCGCGCGCCTGCGCAACCGCCGCCGCTGCGCCGTGCGGCCCGGTGCACCTCAACTTCCCCTTCCGTGAGCCGCTGATACCGACGATGCGCGACGTGCCGCATTCCGGCGACGCGCCAGCAGCGCATGTAATCACCGCGCCGCGCCGCGCCGCACGCGACGGCGTAGCGGCGCTTTCGGCGGAGTTACACGCGATCCCGCGCGGCATCATCGTCTGCGGACCACAGGATGACGCGGCGCTTCCGGCGGCGGTCGCCGCGCTCAGCCGCGCGCTCGGGTATCCCGTGCTGGCCGACCCGCTGTCGGGCGTCCGCTGCGGGGAGCACGACCGCTCGCTCATCGTATCGGCGTACGATGCGTTTCTGCGCGACGCCGACCTTGCCGCCGCACTGCGGCCGGCCGCCGTCCTGCGCTTCGGCGCGCAACCCACCTCGAAGCCGCTCGTGCAGTTGGTGCGGGCGTGCGGCGGCGCGCGTCAGATCGTCGTGGACACGGAGGATGGTTGGACCGAGCCGCTGCCGCCCGGCACCGAGATCGTCCGCGCCGACCCGGCATTGTTCTGCGAGGATCTCGCTTCGGCAGCGGCGCCGCGCGACGCCGGAAGCGACTGGGCGCGGACGTGGATGTCGTGCGACGCCTCGGCGCGCGCAGCGATCGGATCGCACTTCGACGGCCATGCCGAGATCAGCGAACCGGCGGTGATCGCCGACCTTGCATCGGTGCTGCCGGACGGCTCGGCGCTGTTCGCCGGCAACAGCATGCCCGTGCGAGACCTCGACAGCTTCTTCCCCGCCGGCGAGCGCCGGATCCGCTTCCTGGCGAACCGCGGCGTCAACGGCATCGATGGCGTGGTGTCGAGCGCGCTCGGCGCGAGCACGGCGGCCGCGCCGCTGGTGCTGGTGATCGGCGACCTGTCGTTCTACCACGATATGAACGGACTGCTGGCGGCGAAGCAACACGGCATCGCCGCGACGATCGTGCTGGTGAACAACGACGGCGGCGGCATCTTCTCATTCCTGCCGCAGGCGCAGCATCCGGAGCGGTTCGAGGCGCTGTTCGGTACTCCGCACGGCCTCGACTTCAGCGCGGCCGCGGCGGTGTACGGCCTGGAGTTCGTGCGCGCCGGCAGCCGCGCGGAGTTCCGCGCGGCGGCAGCGCGCAGCATCGCATCGCCCGGCGTGCAGATCATCGAAGTGCGCACGGATCGCGCCGAGAACGTCGGCGTGCACCGCGAGATCTGGCGTCGCGTCGCCGCGGAGTGCGGCCGATGACCCGCGTCGCCATCAACGGCATCGAGTTGAACGTCGAGGCCCGCGGCCGCGGCGAGCCGCTGCTGCTGCTGCACGGCTTCACCGGCAGCGCCGCGACCTGGCGGGACATCGCCCCGGCGTGGGACGGCTGGCGCACGCTCGCCGTCGACCTGATCGGCCACGGCGACTCGGACGCACCGCCGGACGAGCAGCGCTACACCATGGAATTGTGCGTCGCCGGCCTGGTGGCGCTGCTCGACGCGATGAGCATCGCGCGCACGTGCGTGCTCGGTTACTCGATGGGCGGGCGCGTGGCGCTGCACCTGGCGGCCGCCGCGCCGGAGCGCGTGTCCGCGCTTGTCCTCGAAGGCGCGTCGCCGGGCATCGACGACGCGGCCGAGCGCGACGCGCGGGTGATCGCCGACAGGGCGACGGCGGACGGCATCGAACGCAACGGCGTAGCGGCCTTCATCGACCGCTGGGAGCAGGTGCCGCTGTTCGCATCGCAGAAGCGTCTTCCAGATGACGTGCGGGCAAACCTGCGGGCGCAGCGCCTGCGGAACCGCAAGGAGGGGCTGGCAAACAGCCTGCGCGGCATGGGCGCCGGCGCGCAGCAGCCGCTCTGGTCGCGCCTCCACGCGCTGACGATGCCGTCGCTGCTCATCGCGGGCGAGGACGATATCAAGTATCGCGAGATGGCGCGGGCCATGGCCAGCCGCATGCCCTCCGCGCGCGTCTGCATCGTGCCCGGCGCGGGTCACGCCGCGCATCTCGAACAGCCGGCCGTTTTCAGTGAGCGTGTAAAGGAGTTCCTGGCCACATGCCTGCGAAACAGCGAGAGGCTCGAACCATCGTCCCGGCCGTAACCTGGGAGACGGCGAAGCAGTACACCGACATCCTCTACGAGAAGTGCGAGGGGATGGCGAAGATCACGATCAACCGGCCGGCGGTGCGTAACGCGTTCCGGCCGCAGACGCTCTTCGAGCTCAAGGAAGCGTTCGCCGACGCGCACGAGGACTCCGCCATCGGCGTCGTCATCCTGACGGGCGCGGGAAGCGAGGCGTTCTGCTCCGGCGGCGACCAGCGGGTGCGCGGCCACGGCGGCTATGTCGGCGATGACGGCGTGCCGCGGCTCAACGTGCTGGAACTGCAACGCCAGATCCGCACCATGCCGAAGCCCGTCATCGCGATGGTCGCGGGCTACGCGATCGGCGGCGGTCACGTCCTGCACCTGGTGTGCGATCTCACCATAGCCGCGGACAACGCCGTGTTCGGCCAAACCGGCCCGAAGGTCGGCAGCTTCGACGCCGGCTACGGCGCGACGTTGCTCGCGCGCATCGTCGGGCACAAGAAGGCGCGCGAGATCTGGTACCTCTGCCGGCAGTACGATGCGCAGCAGGCGCTGGACATGGGGCTGGTGAACACGGTGGTGCCGCTGGAGCGCCTCGAAGAAGAGACCGTGCAGTGGGCGCGCGAGATGCTCGAGAAGAGCCCGATGGCGCTCCGGTTCCTGAAGGCCGCCTTCAACGCCGACACCGACGGCCTGGCCGGCCTGCAGCAACTCGCCGGCGATGCGACGCTGCTCTACTACCTGACGGCGGAAGCGAAGGAGGGGCGCGATGCCTTCGTTGAGAAGCGCAAGCCGGACTTCTCCAAGTTCCCGCGGCTGCCCTAGCCGATGACTGCACCCGCGACCGCCGCCCGTCCCGGCACCGTCAAAGTGTGGATGCTCGCCGCACGTCCGCCGACGCTGTGGGCTGCGGTCGTGCCGGTCGTCGTCGGCACCGCGCTGGCCGTCGCCGATGGCGATTTCCGGTTGCCGGTGTTGCTAATGGCGCTGGCCGCCGCGTTGCTGCTCCAGGTCGGCACCAACTTCGCGAACGATGTCTTCGACTTCGAGCGGGGCGCCGACACCGGCGAGCGCCTGGGTCCGCCGCGCGTCACGCAGAGCGGTCTGCTCACCCCGTCCGATGTGCGCCGCGGCATGGCGGCGGCATTCGGCGGCGCGGTGCTGCTCGGCCTCGGGCTCACGTACTACGGCGGCTGGCCGATCATCGCCATCGGCGTGCTGTCGATCGTCGCCGGCATCATCTACACGGGCGGACCGTGGCCGACCGGCTATCACGGGCTCGGCGACGCGTTCGTGTTCTGCTTCTTCGGGCTTGTCGCCGTCGGCGGCACGTACTACCTGCACACCGATACGCTGCGCTGGGCGGCGATCGCGGCGGCCGTCCCCGTGGGATTGCTGATCACGGCCATCCTCGTCGTCAACAACCTCCGCGACCGCGAGACCGATGCGCGCAGCGGCAAGCGCACTCTAGCTGTACGGCTCGGTGACCGCGTCACACGGCTTCAGTACGCAGCCCTCGTCGGCGGCTCGTACATCGCGATCGTTGCGATGGCGGCGGTGCTGTCCTGGTGGCTGCTGCTGCCGCTCTTGAGCCTGCCGTTCGCCGCGCGCGTGACGATGCCGGTGCTGCGCGGCGCGATGGCCGGCGACCTCAACCTCGCGCTCAAGCGCACGGCACAACTGCAATTGATCTTCGGGCTGCTGCTCGCCGCGGGATTTCTGCCGTGAGGATCACCGAGCTGCGCTGGACGCCGTACGCGATCCCGTTTCGGCGCCCCTTCGTCACGTCGCGCTACAGATGGGACGCGCGCGAAGGGATCATCATCGAATTGACGACCGGCACCGGGCTCCGGGGCATCGGCGACGTCGCGCCGCTGCCGGAGTTCGGGACCGCGGACGTGGCCGCATGCGCCGACGCTCTCAACCGAATCGCACCTCTGCTGACGGGCGCAGCCATCGACGACTCGGTGAACGTCTTGGACGCCGCGATAGCGGACGCCGCCCTGTCGCCTCTGCGGTGCGGCATCGAGACCGCCTGCCTCGACGTTTTGGCGCGCGCGGGCGGCGTGAGCCTCGCCCGGCTGCTGGCGGCGGCGCCTGCGAGCCGCGTCGCCGTCAACGCGGTGGCGAGCGGCGAGTCGGACGCGATGCGCGCGGTCGCGGCCGGCTTCCGCTGCATCAAGCTCAAGGTCGGGGGCGCATCCCGCGAGAGCGACGTCGCGCGTGTCGCGGCTGTGCGCAGCGCCATCGGTCCGGACGTGGCGCTGCGGCTCGACGCAAACGGCGCGTGGACGCCCGCCGACGCGATCACGTTCACCAACGCCGTCGCGCCGTACGCCATTGAGTTCGTCGAGCAGCCGGTCGCAGCGGGCGATTTCGCCGCACTGCGCCGCGTGCGCGACTCCGTGACCGTGCAGATCGCCGCCGACGAGGACGTGACCAGCGTCCAGGCGGCGCGGCGCGTACTGGACGCTCGTGCCGCGGATGTCCTCGTCGTGAAGCCGGCGGTCGTTGGAGGGCTGCGCCGCGCGCTCGACATCGTCGAGATGGCCGCCGCGGCCGGTGCGAGCGCGGTGATCACCAGCGCGATGGACAGCGGCGTCGGCGTCGCCGCCGCGCTACACGTCGCCGCCGCGTCGCAAGGGCCAACCAGCGCGCAGTCTCCGCGCGCATCCGGCCTCGCCACGCTCGATCTCCTCGTGGACGACCTGCTGTGCGGCGGGCTCCCGGTAGCGGGCGGCGCAATGACGCTGCCCACGGGACCCGGCCTTGGAGTCGAACTCGACCGCCAGGCGCTGGACCGCTACGCGACGGGGCCCACACGGGTGGCGACGCCATGATCGACATCCGCTTCTTCGAGCGCGACTGGCTGCGCATCAGGGCCGCGCTGACTCCCGATCGTGCGGCCGTGATCGCGGGCGGCCAGCCGATCTCGTTCGCGGCGCTCGACGCGCGGGCCGACGCCGTCGCCGGCGGTCTCGTCGCGCACGGCGTCAGCGACGGCGATCGTGTGGCGGTGCTGCTTCCGAACGGCGTGCCCTTCATCGAGTTGGTGCACGCGGCCCCGCGCGCCGGCGCGATCGTCGTTCCGCTGAACATCCGGCTCACGCCGGACGAGCTCGCGTGGCAGCTGCACGACTGCGGCGCGTCGACGCTCGTCTTCGACGACTCGACTGCGGCAGCGGCAGAAGCGCTCCGTGGTGTGCCCGGCGTGCGCGCGTGCCACGCATCGGCGCTCGACGCCGCACACCCGCCCGCAACGCTGCGATACGAGAGCAGCCTCGATCGCGTTCACAGCATCATCTACACGTCCGGGACAACCGGCACGCCCAAGGGGGCGATGCTCACCTTCGCCAACCATCTTTGGAGCGCGATCGGCTCGATGCAGAACCTCGGCCTGCGCGCCGATGACCGGCTGCTGGCGAGCCTGCCGATGTTCCACGTCGGCGGCATGGCCGTGCTGCTGCGCGGCGTGCTCTACGGCAACGCCGTGGTCGTTCAGGACTCGTTCGAGCCCGCACGCGTCAACGACGCGATCGATCGCAACGGCGTGACGACCATCTCGGTCGTGGCGAACATGCTGCGGCGGATGCTCGACGAGCGCGGCGAACGGCCGTATCCGGCGGCGCTGCGTACGGTGCTGCTCGGCGGCGGCCCCGCTCCCCGCGAGCTGCTCGAGGAGTGCGCGCGTCGCGGGCTGCCCGTGCTGCAGACGTACGGGCTCACGGAAGCCGCATCGCAGGTGGCGACGCTCGCGCCCGCTGACGCGCTGCGCAGGCTCGGATCCGCCGGCAAGCCGTTGCCCGGCACGGAAATCCGCATCGAACAGGACGGGCGCGCATGCGTCGCGGGCGAGCCCGGCGAGATCGTGGTGCGCGGCCGCACGATCAGCCCCGGCTACTGGGGCCGCCCCGCCGAGACCGCGGCGGCGTTTCACGACGGATGGCTTCGCACGGGCGACATCGGCTCTCTCGACGCGGAGGGCTATCTCTACGTGCTCGACAGGCGCGACGATCTGATCATCTCCGGCGGCGAAAACGTCTACCCGGCCGAGGTCGAGGCTGTGCTGCAGTCGCACCCGGCCGTGCTCGAAGCGGCGGTGTTCGGCGCGCCGGATGCGCGCTGGGGCAGCGTCCCCGAAGCGGTTGTGGTGCTGCGGCCCGGTGCCGCCGTCGATGCTGACGAAATCCTGGCGTGGTGCCGGGCGCGGCTGGCACGCTACAAGACGCCCGCACGCATCCGCTTCGCCGATGTCTTGCCGCGCAACGCCGCCGGCAAAGTGCAACGCCGCGCGCTCCGCCGCCAGCCGGCATAGCCGCACCGTAGTTCAGAGATCAGGCCGGAGCTTCGACCGTCCACTCATGCACGCCGGAGCCGGCTTCGAACGGTCCGCCCGATCCCGGCAAGGTGACGCTGGCCGTGGTGTTCGGCGGCACCGTGGCCTGCACGATCAGCTTGGCTCCGTCGATGCGCCACGCGCATTCGGCGACGCCGTACGGGGTCCGGTGGCGGCTGCGCGCCCACGAGAGCCCGCCGCCGGGCCGCGGCGCGATCGCGATGCGCCGGTAGCCCGGCTCCGCCGGCGCGAGCCCGCCGACGATGCGGTGCAGCCAGTCGCCGACGGCGCCCAGCGCGTAGTGATTGAACGAGGTCATGTCGCCGGGATTGACGGAGCCGTCCGGCAGCAGGCTGTCCCAGCGCTCCCAGATCGTCGTCGCGCCCATGGTCACGGGGAAGAGCCACGAAGGGCATGTGCGCTCCATCAGCATCCGATACGCCAGGTCGCTCTTGCCGGCGTCGCACAGCGCATCACAGATCAACGGCGTGCCGACGAACCCCGTGCCGATGCGGTACCCGTTCTGATGCACCAACCGCGCGAGACGCTCCGCCGCATGCCGGCGCTGCGCCTCGGTGGGGAGCAGCGCGTATCGCAGGGCGAGCGCGTACGCCGTCTGCGTGTCGGCGGCCAGGCGACCCGCCGGCGTCACGTACTCGCGGGCGAAGGCCTCCCGCACCTCACGCGCGAGCCGCTCGTAGCGCACCGCATCTTCATCGCGTCCGAGCACCGCGGCGATCCGCGACAGGGCATCGGCTGAGTGCGCGAGGCAGGCGGTCGCGACCAAATGCGTATCGGTGCGCGCGTCACGTGGGCGATCCGGCGGCGCCGCCGGGTCAAGCCAGTCGCCGAACTGGAAGCCGGCATCCCAGAGGCGGGACTCACCAGCGAGCTCAGCCACATGCTCGACCCAGCGGCACATGCTGTCGTACTGATCCTCGAGGACGGCGCGGTCCGCGTAGCGCTCGAACAGCACCCACGGCACGATGACGGCGGCATCGCCCCAGCAGGCTGTCGGGAGCGAGCGCATCGCCAGCGCGTCCGGGATCACGAACGGCACCGTGCCGTCGTCGTACTGGTCGGCCGCGAGGTCGGCCAGCCACGATGCGAGGAACCCGCTGGCGTCGTACAGGAAGCACGCCGTCGGGCTGAACACGTTGATGTCGCCGGTCCAGCCGAGCCGCTCGTCGCGCTGCGGGCAATCGGTCGGCACGTCCAGGAAGTTGCCCCGCATGCTCCAGACGATGTTGTCGTGCAGCCGGTTCACGGTCTCGTCGGAGCACTCGAACCAGCCGGCTCGCTCCATGTCGGTGTGGCAGACCACAGCGATGATCGCATCAGCCGTGATCGGCCCCGGCCAGCCGTGAACCTCGGCGTAGCGAAAGCCGTGGAAGGTGAACCGCGGCTCCCACGTTTCGACGCCGTCGCCGCGCAGCGTGTAACGGTCGGTCGCCTGCGCGCCGCGCAGCGGCCGCGTGCACAACTCGCCGTCCTCGAGCACTTCGGCGTGGCGCAGCGTGATCGTCGTGCCTGCGGGCCCGGAGACCGTGATCCGCAGCCGCCCGACGAGGTTCTGACCGAAATCCAGGATCGTCTTCCCGGACGGTGCGGCGATGATCTCGTGCGCCGGCAGGAACTCAGTGCGCCGCACGGGCGGGCTTACGGGAGCGATCAACGCGCCCATGTCGTACTCCACCGCACGCACAGGCGACCAGTCCGCGTCGCTGTAGCCAGGACCGGACCAGCCGTCGCGTTCCAGGCGCGCGTCGTACGTTTCGCCCTCGTAGATTCCGGATGCGAGGAGCGGACCGGTCCCGCTCCGCCACGATTCATCGGTCGCCACGACCTGCACGCTGCCGTCGGCGTAGGTGATCTCGAGCTGGGCGAGCAGCGCCAGGTCATGCCCGTAGATGTTGCGGCGGCCGCCGCCGAAGCCGACCCGGCCGCGGAACCAGCCATCTCCGAGTATCGCGCCGATGGCGTTGACGCCCTCCCGAAGGAGCGGCGCGACATCAAACGTCTGGTATCGCAGGCGATGATGGTAGCTGGTCCAGCCGGGCGCCAGCACATGGTCGCCAACGCGCACGCCGTTGATCTCGGCCTCGTAGACGCCGAGCGCGGTGACGTAAAGCCGTGCCCGCTCCACGCCGCCGCGCACGGTGAACTCGTGCCGGAGCATGGGGCAGGGTTGCATCTCGGACGCGTCCTCATCCGGCGGCGGGCCAACGAACCGCGCCGTCCAGTCGGAAAGCTCAAGCAGGCCCGCTTCGAGCGCCGCTGGCTCGCTCCACGGCGAGGCGCTGCCGTCGCTGCCCCACACACGCGCCCTCGCTACGCATCGCTGCCGCGAACGCAGCGGTGGGCCGCCCCACGCCACGAACAGGGAACGATCGGATTCGACCCGACCCGACGACCACAGCACCGCGCCGTCGCCGGTCGTGACCTCGATCTCGGACGCAACCTGGCGCCAGTCCGCCGCCGCCGTCTCCGTCATCCATGACAGGCGCGGCACCGGCGTGCCGATGCCGAAGGCGTCGGCCTGGCGCTCGAACCGGACGCGGACCACCGCGACTTCCTGGTGTCGGGAAGCAGCCATCATGGCGGAAGATAGATGCTGGCCGCGTTGGCAACAAGCGCCGCTCGGCGGCCATACTGGGCCGGCGATACGGAGGAGGCGACACGATGTTTCGTTTGGACGGGAAGACCGCAGTGGTCACCGGAGCTGGATCCGGCATCGGACGCGCGATCGCAAAGACATTTGCGGCGCAAGGGGCGCGCGTCTTCGTGCTCGAACGTGACGTGAGCGCGGGCGCCCAGACCGTGGCCGAAATCGCCGGCGCTGGCGGCACGGCGTCGGCCATCGACTGCGACGTCGCCGACGCCGGGTCAGTTGACGCCGCGTTTGCGCAAGTGATCGCGAAGGCCGGCCGCATCGACATCCTCGTCAACAACGCCGGCGTCGCGCACGTCGGCACCGTCGCGAACACGACGGAGGAAGACCTCGACCGGATCTACTCCGTCAACGTCAAGGGCGTGTTCCTCTGCTCGAAGGCAGCCGTGCCGCACATGGTGACCGCCGGCAGCGGCGTCATCCTCAACCTGGCATCGATCGCGTCGCTGATCGGACTGACGGACCGCTTCGCCTACTCGATGAGCAAGGGCGCCGTGCTGACGATGACGCGGTCGATCGCTGTGGACTACGTGAAGCAGGGGATCCGCTGCAACTGCGTCTGCCCCGCCCGCGTCCACACGCCGTTCGTCGACGGCTATCTGCGCGACAACTACCCGGGTCGCGAGCAGGAGATGTTCCGCCAGCTCTCGGAGTACCAGCCGATCGGCCGCATGGCGGAGCCGGAGGAAGTGGCCGCGCTCGCGCTGTACCTGTGCTCGGACGAGGCCTCGTTCATCACCGGCCAGGCGTACCCGATCGACGGCGGCGTGCTCGTGTTCTAGGGGTCGAGATGAAGCGCTACGCCCAGACACTGAACCTCAAAGACGATCCGCTGGTTATCGCGCAGTACGTCGAGCATCACCGCACCGTCTGGCCGGAGGTCGAGCGAGGGCTGAGGGCCGCCGGCATCGAGCGCATGCTCATCTGGCGGCTCGGCCGGCGCCTCTTCATGGTGCTGGAGACCGGCGACGATTTCGATCCGGAGCGCGACTGGCCGCGGTACATGGAGATGGACCCGCGCATCCGCGAGTGGCAGTCGCTGATGGAGTCGTTCCAGGAGCCGGTGCTCGACGCCAAACCCGGCGAGTGGTGGGCGGAGATGGAGCCGGTGTACGCGCTCGGCGGCTGAGCTCTACCGCCAGGCTGCTCCAACAGGGAACTCGAACTCATCCAGCGACTCGGACCGCATCTCGATGCTGAAGCCGGGCGCGCGCGGGGGGAAGTAGCGGCCGCCGCGCACGTCCACCGGATCGAGAAAGTGCTCGTGCAGGTGGTCGGCGAACTCGATCGCCCGGCCCTCCAGCGAGCCGCTCACGCAGATGTAGTCGATCAGCGACACGTGCTGGCCGTACTCGCACAACCCGATGCCTCCCGCGTGTGGGCACACGGGAACGCCGAACTTCGCGGCGAGCAACAGCACCGCGAGCGCCTCGTTCAGCCCACCGAGGCGACAGTTGTCGAACTGGCAGAAGTCGATCGCTTCCGCCTGCATGAGTTGCTTGAAGATGACGCGGTTCGCCGCATGCTCGCCCGTGGCCACGCCGACGGGCCGCACGGCCCGGCGGATCGTCGCGTGTCCCAGCACGTCGTCGGGGCTGGTCGGCTCCTCGATCCACAACGGGTGATACGGCTGCAACGCGCGCACGTGCTCGATCGCCTCGCCGACGTCCCAGGCCTGGTTCGCGTCAACCATGAGCGCGCAATCTGGGCCGATGACTTCGCGCACGAGCGCGCAGCGGTGTACGTTCTGCGCCGAATCGCGGCCGACCTTGATCTTGAAGCGAGTCCAGCCGGCGGCCAGCGCCTCGCGGCACAGGGCGCGCACCTGCTCGTCCGGGTAGCCCATCCAACCGGCCGACGTGATGTACGCCGGATAGCCTTCGCGCAACATCTCGGCCTCGCGCTCGGCGCGCGTGGGAGCCTGGCGGCGGAGCAGTGCCAGCGCCTCGTCCGGGGTCAGCGCATCGGTGATGTAACGGAAGTCGATGCAGGCGACGATCTGCTCGGGCGTCATGTCAGCGACCAGCTTCCACACCGGCTTGCCCTCCGCCTTCGCCCAGAGGTCCCAGACCGCATTGACGATCGCCGCCGTCGCCAGGTGGATGGCGCCCTTTTCCGGACCGATCCAGCGAAGCTGGCTCTCGCCGGTCAACGTGCGCCAGAAGCCCGCCATGTCGCCGGTCAGCGATTCCAGCGTGCGCCCGACGACGATGTGCGCCAGAGCACGGACGGCGGAGACGCACACCTCTGTGCCCCGGCCGAGCGTGAAGGTCATGCCGTGGCCCGCGATCTCGGACGGCGCATCCGTGTCCAGTACGACGTAGGCCGCGGAGTAGTCCGGGTCGGTGTGCACGGCGTCAGAACCGGCGAGGGTCCGCGAGGTGGGCGTGCGGATGTCGCGGACCGTCAGACTGGTGATGGTGATGGGAGCGGTCATACGCGGTCCCTCCGGCTGTGGCGCGTCTCGGGCGATTGTACGGCGCGGCGAGCGCTGAGGCACGGCTGCGTCCCACGTTCGCAGCGCGCATAATGCCCGGGTGACCGAGCTTGCATCTCTCGCTGACGAACTGCGTCAGGCGTGGCCGCGGCCTTCATCGCCGCGGCCGATCGTCGTCATCGGCGCCGGCAGCATCGTGCGCGACGCGCACCTGCCGGTGTACGCGCGGCTCGGCTTCCCTATCGCAGGCATCTTCGACGTTCACGAGGCGACGGCGCGCGAGCGGGCCGAAGCCTGCGGCGTGCCGCGCGTCTTCTCGTCGCTCGCCGATGCGCTCGCGACGGCAGGCGCCGTGTTCGACGTGGCCGTGCCGCCCGGCGAGATCGCCGGCATCCTCGAGCAGATGCCACCGCGCAGCGCCGTGCTGATGCAGAAGCCGATGGGCCGCGATTTGCCGGACGCGCGCCACATCCGCGATATCTGCCGCGAGCGGCAGCTCGTCGCGGCCGTCAACTTCCAGCTCCGCTTCGCGCCGAACATGCTGGCGCTGCGCGATGTGCTGGCACGCGGCGCGCTGGGCGATGTGACTGACGTCGAGGTTAGGCTGAACCTGCACACGCCGTGGGCCTACTGGGCGTTCCTCAAGGGCGTGCCGCGGCTCGAGGTACTGATGCACTCGATCCACTACATCGACCTGATCCGCTCGCTGATCGGCGAGCCGCGCGGGGTCTACTGCCGCGGCGTGCGGCACCCGTCGCTCGACGGCTACCCGGACGTGCGCACCAGCATCATCCTGGACTACGGCGACGACCTGCGCTGCAGCCTGACGATGAATCACACCCACGACTTCGGCTCCCGCTTCGCGATGTCACAGCTCAAGGTAGAAGGCACGCGCGGCGCGGCGATCGCGAAGATGGGCGTGAACCTCAACTATCCCCACGGCGAGCCGGACGAGCTGCTGCTGGCGACGCATGACGCCGACTGGACCACCGTGCCGCTGCGCGGCTCGTGGTTCCTGGAGGCATTCGAGGGACCGATGTCCAACCTGCAGCGCGTCGTCAGCGGCGAGGATGATGCGCTCGTGTCGCCGGTTGACGACGCGATCCGGACGATGGCCGTCGTGGAAGCGTGCTACACGTCGAGCGCGGCCGGCGGCACGCCGGTGCCGGAGGCGTGACCATGCGCATCGACGCGCACCAGCATTTCTGGCGCTACTCGCCGCGCACGCACGCCTGGATTGACGACTCCATGGCGGCTCTGAGGCGCGACTTCCTGCCGTCGGACCTGGAGCCGCTGCTGCGCGACGCCGGCTTCGGCGGTTGCGTGGCCGTGCAGGCGCAGCAGGATGTCGCCGAGACGGAGTGGCTCCTGGCGCTGGCCGCGGAGCACTCCTTCATCCGCGGCGTCGTCGGCTGGGTGGACCTGCGCGCCGAAGATGTGCGCGATCAACTCGCCCGGTTGTCATCCAGCACGAAGCTGAAGGGCGTGCGGCACATCGTGCAGAGCGAGCCCGACGACCGCTTCATGTTGCGGCCGGACTTCATGCGGGGCATCGGCGCGCTCGGGGAGTTCGGCCTGGCGTACGACATCCTCATCTACGCGCGCCAACTGCCGGCCGCGGCCGAACTGGCGGCGGCGTTTCCCGAGCAGCGCTTCGTCGTCGACCACATCGCCAAGCCGGAGATCCGCGAGCGGCGTACCGACGCGTGGGCGCGCGGCATCGCGGCGCTGGCGCGTCACCCCAACGTCTGGTGCAAGCTCTCCGGCATGGTCACCGAGGCCGACTGGGGCGCATGGTCGCCCGACGACATCGCGCCGTACATCGACATCGTGCTCGAAGCCTTCGGGCCGGACCGGCTGATGATCGGCTCCGACTGGCCGGTGTGCACGCTGGCCGGCGCGTACGGCCACGTGATGCAGGTGGTGATCCAGCGGATCGCGCGCCTCTCGCCGCGAGAGCAGGCGGCAATCCTCGGCGAGAACGCAGCACAGTTCTACCGCCTCTAACCCATCGCAAGAACACTCTAAGGAGTTGTGCCATGAGCTACGAAGCCCTGAAGGTCACGCCGATCGGTGTTGTTGCCGGCGGCCGCACGGAACCAGTCGACGACGACTGGGGCAACGTCGAGGCCGAGATCATGCTCGATGGATCGCGCTTCACCGGCGAGGCGCTCGCCGGACTGTCTGATTTCTCACACATCGACGTCGTCTTTGTCTTCGACCGCGTCGACGAATCGAAGATCCACCTGGGCGCCCGGCGGCCGCGCGGCCGCAGCGACTGGCCGCTCGTGGGGATCTTCGCCCAACGCGCCAGAGCGCGCCCAAACCGGATCGGCGTCACGACCTGCGAACTCGTCGCCGTCGAGGGCAACACACTGAGAGTCCGGGGCCTCGACGCGATCGACGGGACGCCGGTCCTGGACATCAAGCCCTACATGGCGGGGTTCGCGCCGCGCGGGCCGGTCCGCGAGCCGTCATGGGCGACCGAGCTGATGGCGAACTACTGGTAGTCCGGGCGATGTTCGCGATGCGTCAGCCGCTGGCGAGGTCTCCTTCGGCGAGGAGCCGTTCGATTGCCAGCGCAACGCCGTCCTGGTCATGGCGCGCGGAGACGTACGTCGCAGCGGCCTTGAGCGCACCGTCCGCCTGCCCCATGGCCACGGACGCGCCGGCAACCTTGAACATCTCGATGTCGTTCTCGGAGTCGCCGAACGCCACCACGTCCGCCGTCTCGATACCGAGATCGGCGCAGGCGACCTGCAGCGCCACGCCCTTGTGCGCGCCCATCGCGGTGAGGGTGAGGATCGGCTTGCCGTGGCTGGACATGGACGTGATGAAGTGGACACGGTCGCTCCACGCCGGCGCCAGTTGCTCCCTGATCAGCCGGCATGTCTCCGAACCCTGGATCAGGCCGATGCGCGGCTGCTCCTGCACCGTCCCCGCGAGCGATGACACGAAGTGCATCTCCGCCGGAGCGAGCGAGGTCGCGGGGGCGTTGTCCACCTTGATCGCCACCGTCTCATCGAGGCCGAACGTTGCGATGCAGCGGTTGGCGTCGCAGATGGCGAAGACCGCGGCGGCGAACGCGGCCGGCAGGCGCAAGTCCAGCAGGTCGCGGCCATCATCGAGGCGCCGCACCTGGGCGCCGGAGCAAGCGATGACCGGCGGCGCGGCCTCCACTCGCCGCGCGACGCGCTCGGCAAGCTGAAACCACCGCGCGCTGGCGAGGATGATCTGCAGCCCGCTGGCGCGCGCCGTCGCCAGCGCTGCAAGGTTGCGCTCGCTCACGTCCTCGCGTGAGGTGAGCAACGTGCCGTCGAGGTCGAGCGCAAGCGCTTTGAACCGCATGGTGCGGGATTCTACCACGGCGCCATTCCGTGGCTTCGCGTCGGGCGGCCGCCGGCGCCTTGCACGGGGCGCTGGTCTGCGGTTCCATGCGGCTGTCCGGGAGTTTCCCGGCGCAGGTTGCGGGCCCACTGGCGGCGCGGAGCGGCGACGCCGTCTCACGAACGCCCGATGCGCCCGGATGGGTGCGCGATGTCCGACAACGCCGCTATCTCGACGCTCGACCGCGAGCGCACGCTCAAGGCGCTCGAGTCGGAGCATTTCGATCTCGTCATCATCGGCGGCGGCATCACCGGAGCGGGTCTCGCGCGCAAGGCCACGCTCAACGGGCTGTCCGTCGCGCTGCTGGAATCCGAGGACTTCGCCTCCGGCACGTCGAGCCGCTCCTCCAAGCTCATCCACGGCGGCTTGCGCTACCTTGCGATGGGCGAAGTGGGGCTCGTCCGCGAGACGGCGCTGGAACGGAAGGTGATTCACCGGCTGGCCCCGCACCTCGCCGAGCGCCGCTGGATGGTGCTGCCGCTGCGATCGCGCGGCGCTCTGCTGAAGTACCGCGCGGCCGTGACTCTGTACGAAAAGCTCGGCGCCGTCGATCGCGAAGACCTGCACCACAACTGGTCGCGCCCGGACCTCGAACGCGAGGAGCCGCTGCTGGACCGCTCCCGTTATCCATACGCTTGCGCCTTTCGCGAGTACCTCACCGACGACGCCCGCCTGGTCCTCGCGAACCTGCGAGCTGCCGCCGCGAGCGGCGCGCGCCTGCTCAACTATGCGCCCGCCAGCGGTATTCCGGTCGAGAACGGACGCGCCGCCGGCGTGGACGCGACCTGCGCGCTGACCGGCCGGACGTTCCGCGTGCGCGCGAGCTGCGTCGTCAACGCCGCGGGACCGTGGGTCGATGCGGTGCGGCGCATGGAGGAACCGGACGCGCCGTCGCAGCTGCATCTTTCGAAGGGCGTGCACGTCGTCCTGCCGGCCGCGCGTTTGCCGCTGCGCAACATCCTCGTGATGACCACCACCGACGGGCGCTCGATCTTCGCGATCCCCCAGCGAGACGTGGTGTTCATCGGCACGACGGACACCACGTACGAGCACGGCCCGCAGATCTGGCCTGATATTTCGGCCGGCGACGTGGACTACCTGCTCGAGCCGCTCCCGCGCTATCTGTCCATGGACGCCCTCACTGGCAACGACGTCACTTCCGCGTGGTCGGGCCTGCGGCCGCTCGTCGCACAGCCCGGGAAGAAGCCGGCCGATATCTCGCGCAGCGACGAGGTGTTGCTGACACGGGCGGGCGTCGTCACCGTCGCCGGCGGCAAGCTGACGGGGTACCGGCCGACCGTCGAGCGCATCCTCGAAAGCGTCGCCAAGGTGCTGGGCCGCGAGTTGCCCGATGCCGAGGAGCCCGCGCTGCCCGGCGGCGACTTCGATGGCGACCTGGAACGCCTGGCGCGCTCGCTTGTCGAGGAGTTCGGCGTGAGCAAGCCCGCGAGCGCCCGCCTGGCGCGGCTGTACGGCTGCGAAGCGCCCGCGGTGGCCCGGCTGGGCGCGGCGCCGCTGGCGGCGGCCGCGCCGCTGATCAGCGGCGAGATCGACTGGAGCGTGATGCACGAGGGCGCCGCGCGGCTCGAAGACGTCGTTTACCGCCGCACGCGCGCGGCCCTTTACGACCCCGCAGCGGGCCCGCTCATCGTCGAGCCGGTGGCCAGGCGCATGGCCGATCTCCTCGGCTGGAATCCGCAACGCACGAGCGAAGAAGTCGAGCGGACGCGCGGTCGGTTAGCCGCGGATCTGAGCTTTGGGGAGGCTGGCACATGAGCGACATCGTCACAGCCCTGCGCGCCGCGCTCGGCGATCGCGTTTCGACCGACGCCGCTGTGCTCGACGCGCACCGGCGGGACTACTGGGCGCTGGCCGACATCCAGGACCTTCTCGGCCAGGGCGCGCCGCGCCCGCTCGCGGTCGTGCGCGCCGCATCGACGGAGGATGTCGCGCAGACGTTGCGCATCTGCCGCGCCGAACGCGCTGCCATCATCCCCTTCGGCGGCGCATCGGGCGTGTGTGGCGCGATCGAGGCGAATCCCGACAGCATCGTGCTGTGCACGCGCGCCCTCGATGGGCTGGTGCGGCTCAGCGACCAGAACCTCACCGCGACCTTCCGCGCCGGCACATTAGGCATCGATGCCGAGAACCGCGTGCGGCAGGACGGCCTCACGATCGGCCACTGGCCCCAGTCGGTCGCGCTCTCGACGGTCGGCGGCTGGGTCGCGACGCGCGCATCAGGCCAGTACTCGACCGCCTACGGCTCGATCGAGGACCTCGTACTGGCGCTCGAGGTCGTGCTGCCCGACGGCTCGGTGCTGCGGACGCGCGAGACGCCGCGAGCCGCGGCCGGTCCGGACCTGCGCCAGATCTTCATGGGCAGCGAGGGCACGCTCGGCGTCATCACCGAGGTGACGTTCTCGCTGCGGCCGCTGCCGGAGGCGTCGATCGGGCAGGCCTTCCATTTCCCGAGCTTCGACGCCGGGATCGAGGCGATCCGCCGCCTCATGCGAGCCGGCTGGCGGCCGCCCGTCGTGCGGATGTACGACGCGGCCGAGTCGCAGCGCAACTTCCGTGACTGGTGCCCCGAAGGGCGCAACCTGCTGATCCTGCTTCACGAGGGCCCTGCGTCGGCCGTGAACGCGCAGATCGACGCCGTGGCCGCGTTGTGCATCGCCGAAGGAGGCGAGGTGGGCGATGCCGCGTGCGTGGACAACTGGCTGGAACACCGCAACAACGTCCCCTCGTTCCGCGAGATGAACGAACGCGGTCTTGTCGTCGACACGATCGAGGTCGCCTGCACCTGGGACCTCGCACCGCGACTCTACGACGAAGTGACACGTTCGCTGCGCGAGGTACCGGGCGTGCTCGTCGCCTCGGCGCACTCCAGCCACTCCTACCGGTCCGGCACCAATTTCTATTTCACGTTCGCGGCGCACGTCGCCGAACGCGAGCGCATGCCGGAGGTGTATCGCGAGTGCTGGGACCGGACGATGCGCGCCAGCGTCGCGGTCGGCGCAGGCATCGCACATCATCACGGTATCGGCCGCGTGCGCCGTAACCGTCTCGTCGACGAGGTCGGCGACACCGGGATCGCGCTCCTGCGGAACCTCAAGCGCGCGCTCGACCCCGACGGACTGCTCAATCCCGGGGCGCTGCTGCCGCCGCTCGACGAACAGCGGTGAGCCGCGAATTCCTGCTGTCGCTCGATCTCGGCACGACGCGCGTTCGCGCACTCGTCATCGACGCCGCCGGGCGCGCCCGGTCGCGCGCCTACTCTCCTCTGGGGGTGTCGTATCCGTCGCCTGGCCGGGTCGAGCAAGACGCAGCGGACATGTGGGAGCGCAGCGTCGAGGTGATGCGCCGCGCGCTCAAGGAGGCGGGCGTCTCGGCCCGCGACCTCGCGGGGATCGGTGTGGTGAACCAGCGCGGCGCGGCACTGGCCTGGGACGCGCGCAGCATGGCGCCGCTCGCGCCCGTGATCGGCTGGCAGGACACGCGCACCGCCCCGCGCGTCGCTGACTTCCGCGCCTTCGGCATCCCGCTCAACACGCTCGCCTCTGCCACCAAGTACGAATGGTGGATGCAAAACGATGCCGTCGTGCGCGAAGCAGCCGCGGCGGGGACCCTGCGCCTCGGCACACCCGATACCTGGCTCACGGCGAAGCTCACGGGCGGCGCGGCGCACATCACCGACCCCGGCAACGCTTCGAGCACGGCGCTCTACGACAATGCCGCGGGCGAATGGTCCACGCCGATCATCGATCTGTTCGCCGTCCCGGCGGCCGCACTGGCCGAAGTCGTAGCCAGCAACGCCGTCGTCGGCGAGACCCACGCGAGTCTTCTGGGAGCACCCGTCCTCGTCGCTGCGCGCGCCGGGGACCAGCAGGCGGCGATGTTCGGCCAGGGCGCGCACGCCGCGGGCGATGCGAAGATCACCCTCGGCACCAGCGCCATGCTGGACGTGCACACCGGCGACGCGGTCGCCGAAGCTCCGGCGGGCGCGCACGCGCTCTCGCTCTGGCACCTTGCCGACGGCACGCGCGCCTACTGCCTGGAGGGCACCGTGATTACCGCCGGCTCGGCCGTGGAGTGGCTCGTCGACCTCGGGCTCGTGCGCGATGCGGAGGAGGTCAGCGCGCTGGCGCAGAGCGTAGCGACGTCCGATGGCGTGGTCTTCGTGCCGTCGCTCCAGGGCCTCGGCACCCCGTTTGCGGACGACGGCGCACGCGCGGCCTTCTTCGGCCTGACGCGCGGCACCGGGCGCGCGCACATCGCGCGCGCTGTGCTCGAAGGCATCGCGCATCGCTGCGTCGACGTCGGCGAGGCGTTCGGGCTCGGCGCCGTCCCGCTGCGCGTCGACGGTGGCCTCGCGCGCAGCGAACCGCTGCTCCAGATGATCGCCGACTACGGCGGCCATGAAGTCGTGCGTGCCGCCGAGGTGGAGGCCACGGCCGTCGGCGCTGCGTTCCTGGCCGGCCTCGCAACCGGCGTCTTCGCCACCACCGAGGACTGCTGCCGGCTGATCGAAGCGCCCGTGCGCTTCAACCCGGCTCTCGACGCGGGCGCGCGGTACGCGGCGCGCGCGCACTGGGCCGCGGCGGTACAACGCACGCTCACTCCATGCTGAGACCGCGCCGCGCGCTACCGATCACCCGGTGGAGAGCGCAACAGACGCGGCCGGACTGATCCGGAGCACGTGGGCGGGAGATGGAGGCAAAGCGTCAGGCAGAGTGATGGCCAAAGCGTCGCCGGCGCGCTCCCACGCGAGCGCCCCGTCGCGTCCCAGCAAGCTCACCGTTGCACCCTCGCCTGCCCCGATGCCCTCCAGCCGCAAGCACGTACCCGAGGGCGCCCCCATCACGATGGCGAAGACGGCCTCGTCGCTGCGCGTGAATCGCACGGGCAGCCCATCGAGCGTCGTCCCTTCGGCTCGCACCCAGGGTCGCGAGGCGTAGATCGCTTCTCCGTTCACCGCCAACCAGTCACCGAGCGCCGAGAGCCGTCGTGTTTGCATCTCCGGGAAGCGACCGTCCGGCTCGGGCGCGATTCCCAGCAGCAGGTTGCCGTTCTTGCTCACGACGTCCGCCAACAGCCGCACCAGCTCATCCACTGACAGCAGGTCTTCCTCGCGCTCCGCACGGTTGATCCCGAACGAGTGCCCGATGCCGCGGACCGCCTCCCACTTGCGGTCCGAAATGTCGTGGCGCGTTTCGTACTCCGGCGTGATGAAGTCGGAGTGCGCCGCCGGCAGCATCTTCAGGCGCCGCCACGACGCGGGCAACACCGGCCACAACAGCGCGACCGAGCGTAGAACCGCGGCGAGCGCCGCCTTGCCGATGCGGCCTCGGGGCAGGCGGACCTGCGCCCAGCGGTCGTTCGCGGCGCCGTCCGCCACCGTGTTGTAGTACAGGGCAAGGATCTCCCGGACATCGGCCTTCTCGGGGTAGGCGATGTCGTTCCACAGTACCGAGGGCTGGTAGCGCTCGATGAGCTCCGTCAGTTGTGCGACGGCGTACTCGGCGTATTCCCGGCTCTGGGGGATCGCGGCGATGGCGGTCAGCGGGTCGCGAATAACCGTCGAGTTGAAGAGGCCGTCGTAGCCGCCACAGTAGTAGAGCCCCAACTTGAGTCCGCGCGCGCGAACTGCCTCTGTGAAGTCACGGACGAGATCGCGCGGGGATTGATACGCCGGAAGCTGAGGATTGGCGTGACGGCTCGGCCAGAGCAGGTAGCCGTCCATGTGCTTCGCCGTCAGCACGGCATAACGCGCACCGGCTCGCGCGAACAACTCCGCCCACGCCGAGAAGTCAGCCGTTGCGCTGGCCTCCGCAAACTGCCGACCAAACTCCAGGTACGGGAAATCGCGCCCGTAGGTCTCATCATGGTGCCGTTGGGCGCCGCTGCCCGGGATCTGGATCGTGTTGCGATACCACTCCGCGTACGGGTTGTGCCTGAACTGGTACGCGGGCCCCTTCCTCGACCACATCTCCTGAATGTTGCCCGACCGCTCCGCCCAGCCCGGCACGGAGTACGGCCCCCAATGGACCATCAATCCCAGCTTTGCACCGGCATACCACTCCGGCACGGCATGCCGGTTGAGCGACTCGGCGGTGGGCTCGTACGGCCCGGCTGCACTCATGCCGCGCTGTTCGGCCCTGCGCCGGCATCGCCGCCGTACGGGGTGAGCGCGACGTGATCGACGTCGATGGTCCCACGCGCCACGTCGACACGCACCTCGCCGCCCTCGATGTGCAAGGTGCCCCAGCCGGTCGCGGTGCAGAGGAACGCCCGCAGATCGCCCGGGAGCCTAGGGGCCACGTAGAGCGTCCGGTCCACGGCGTCGTAGCGGGCGCCGGTGAGCCCCTGCAGCATGCCGTATGAGGACAGCGCGCGCGCGTACCAGTGGCCGCACTCGTATTCGTCGTACGGGTTGCGGGTCGCCCCGTCGTAGCGCGCTCGCACCGCCCGGACGATCTCCAGCGCTTCCGGCACGTGCCCGTACAGCATCAGGTGGCCCGCAACCTGGTACTCGATCCCGGTCCACACCTCATTCGAATAGACGAAGGGCAGCGAGAGATCGCCCCCGTCGGGCCACGAGCAAAGGAGCAACCCCGCATCATCCCCGAGGGCATACGTCGGGCGCTGCGGGTTGACGTGCTCCCTCATGTTCTTCCGGAAGTTGTGGCGGAACACCGCGAGAAGGTGGCGCTCCACTTTCGCCGGATCCAGGAAGCGCGGGATGCCGCAGATCTCGGCCAGCCATGCGCCCACGACGCCGTCCGAGAGGCAGCCATTCCCGTACTGGTACTTTGGCCCTTCCCGTTGGAGGAGATCGAGTGCCTCGGGCGAGTAGTTGGTGCGCAGGCCCGCCACGCCCGTCGGATCCTCGGACTTCGGACCTTTCCACTCGATCTGCTGGATGAAGTACTCGCCGCCGAACAGGTCGCTCTCCATGCGTGAGCGTCCCCGATCCCGAAGCTCCCGGTAGGGGCCGATATCCTCGCCCAGCGCCTCTCCTATCGCCATCGCCGCGGTCAGCGCGCCGAGGTAGAACGACGTGCACATGCCGTCGGCGCCCCAGAACTCGATGTCGTATGTGTTGTGGTGCGGCTCCTGTAGCACCCCCTGGTGGTTGGGGTCCCACGTCTCGATGCAGTACGCGAGGCTGGCGCGGATTCGGGGCCACAGTCCGCGCAGCCATCGCGCGTCGCCCGAGATGCGCCACTCGCGATGCGCCTTCATGATGCCGCCGAGCTGACCATCGGCCGCCGCGTGGAACTCGTGCGCGGCTTTCGACGCGGGGCGGATCGGCAGGAAGGCGCGGAAGGCCTGATGTCCGCGCTCATCCTGGCACTCGTTGAATTCAGTCTCGCGCAGCGTTCGTTCCAGGCCGGGGAAGAGATGCGGGAGCGCCTGCGCGTAGTTCCAGACATGGGTGCAACTCCCGGGGCAGCATCCGGCGCGGTCGAAGCAGCCCTCCCATGCCCATACGCGGCCATCGGCCTGGCGCAGCACCGTGGGCGACTTCAGGATCCCCAGGTTCGCGCCGATGGCCTCGATGACCTCGGACGGCAGGTTCGTGTCGTGGAGGGCGGATGAGAACGTGGCCGAAGTCTCACGGAGCTCGTCGTAATGCTCCCGCCAGAAGCCCGCAACCTCGTCGATGCTGTGCAAGCGGCCCGCGTACCAGGGAACGTGCGTCGGGTTTCCCGCCGCAAAGGCGTCATCGTCCCCGGAGCGAAGGGCCGAGACCGGCGCATACCACGCAAGTTGCACGCGGATTCTCCGCAGCTCACCCGGCGCCAGGTTGATCGGGACGGCTATGCTCGCCCCGGGGCTCGGCTCACCTTCATCGTATTGCTCAGCTGCTGTGGTGTCTCCCGCGGCGATCCGCTTCCACAGGATGGTCTGCGCGTCGAACCACCCTCCCCGGAACCAGCGGCAGTTCACGCGCGCCTCGGGCTCGCCGGTGGAGATGCCGATCGCCTCCGCGTCCCATGGCTTCTCGGGCGAGCCCGCGCGCTCCAGCGCGAACCCGCCGGGAAGCGCGCGCACGCTGGCGCGCGGCGAGAGGCCCCTCGCCCCCGGATCCATGCCCGGACCGTTCGCGCCGTGGAAGGAGAAGACCGCTTCCACCTCGTGCGCCGATGTGTTCATGAACTCGTATTCCAGTCCCGCCACCGGCAGGCTCGATGCATTCGCGTCCAGCGGAACGAAGGGGCTCCACCCCGTCATGCGCACCGACACGGGCATGGCGGGATCGTCGAGATCCAGCATGGCGAACGGGAAGCGCGCGTGAAACCGCGCCTCCGAATATCGCGGCAGACCCAGCAGCCGGCCCGGTCCTCCACTGGCAGCGAGATTCTGGCCGTAGAGCTTCCACCGCGGCACGGGGCCCTCGAGGACGCGCGCCGTGTCCGGCTCGCCCTTGATCCAGAGCGCCCCGAACATCGCCGCCTCTCGGTGCACGTCGGGCGCATGATGGATGGACACGTGGGAGAGTGCACCCGTGCCTTCCATGCAGATCATGCCCGCACCGATCCCGCCGAGGGGAAAGGCGATCCGGTCAAGCTGGGCGCCGGTGAACGTCCGGTCCCTGTAGCCGCCATCCGAAGTGCCCGGCAAATCAGTGGTCATGTCGTCCTCGCCAATGTGGCGCCGGCGGTTCCCTGATGCGCCGTCAGGCAATCGGGTAAGAGCCCGCCCTTGAGAGCGCCAGCCGTTCCAGCGCCGGCAGATCGATGCGCGCCATCCGGATGTTCGATGGCCGGAACATCCCCAGCACCCAGGTGACGTCGCGCTCATGCGGACTCGTGTAGTACGACGCGATCAGCTCATCACCCTGCATCACAGTGCCGGCGTACGAGGTGTCGCCCGCACTCGGCAGGTCCGTCAGGTACCGCAGCCCGTGCTCCTCCACGAGGAACAGCGAGGTGCGTTTGCGGCTGTATATGCCGCCGAGCTCCACGTATCTCCACGCTCGGGTCGCCTGGTAGCGGGCGATGGCGTAGATGCGTCCGTTGTAGGGGAACAGGCATGGCCCGTCGAGGCGCGTCACGCGGCTCTTCGCGTAGGTCCATTGTTCATACGGTGGCGGCGCCACGGCGATCAGCGTCGATGCACTCGCGTCGCCCCACTCGGTATCGGCCTTGCCTTCGAGCCGGGCGGTCGCGAGCATGCGCCCGTCGGGAAGGAACTCGAAATCGGTTTCGTCGTTCCCCTCGCCCGCGTACACCTGTGACACCTGCGTCCACGTGACGCCGTCCGCGGACCGCAGCAGGATCGACTTGCCGTGGTCGTGCCAGTACGCGGTGACGTACCAGGTCACGCCGTCCAGTGTCTTCGGGCGCCAGAACAGCCACCCCGCCGGTTCGATCGGAGCGATGGCATCCCACGTGGCGCCATCGGCGCTCGATGTGTACACGGTGCCCACCGGCGTGGCACGCACGGTGAGGTTGGGGAGCATGTAGAGGAACAGCCGCCCGCGAATGACTGCGAACTTCGGATCGCGGTACTCCCGGCCGCTCTCGTTCTTGAACTCTGTCACCTTCTCCCATGTGCGCGCGTCGCGGGATCGCCACAGCAGCAGCCTGCTTCGGCGCGAGCCCATGTGGTACGGCGATGCCTGGTGGCAGAGATAGAACCAGCCGTCGAAGAACGTCAGGTCGGTGTTGGAGTTGTGCGCGCCGTCGGCCACCGCGTCCCACGTCTCGCGTACGACGTCCCGGTTGACGCCGGCGACGTGCGGCCGCAGCAGCGCGCCGGCGAGCACGCCCGGCACCTGAAATCGCAGCAGTTGTATCCGGCTCCGGAATCGTCTGAGCGTACGGTTCGCCACGCTACCTCCGACGCCGGGAAGCTACCGGATCGCGCCACCGCGCGAAAGACCGTCCGACGGTGCGCCGTACGAGCTGCTCGCTCGTCGCTGGCGCCCGGCGGTCGACCCAAGCGGGCCCACCCCGGCTGACGCAACGACTTCGCAACACCTACGCCGTCGTTGCCGCGTACACTCGGATCAGCAGCGGCGGCTCGCGCACTCTCCCCTCTTAATGCGCAGCCGCCGCTCGTCGTATCCCCGATCGCTCCTTATGTCACGACAGGTGCCGGCGGCGACGCGGGCACGCTGTTCTACGTCCTGACCGACCATCCCGACGGCGCATCGACGATCACCGACCGCGCGGTGACGTAGGGCGCGCCGGGCGGCGATTGGGCACGCTATGGCACGGCGCAGCGAGCACCTCCGGCGCTCGCTGAATTGAGTCGCTCTGGGGTGTACGCGCGTTTGAGCAATCCCTGGACATTGCGCTGCCGAATGCGTCTGGCGCGCAACGCGCGATCGTGTTGAGATGGCGTCAGGAGGTGATGCCGCATGTATCTCGAACTCAACAAGACGCTCACACCCGAGCAGCAGGCGCTTCGTGACCAGATGCACCGCTTCGCCGCAGAGGTCATCCGCCCGGCCGCCATCGAGTTGGACAAACTCACCGCCGACGAGGTAATCGCGCCCGGGTCGCGGCTCTGGGATCTGTTCCGCCAGGCGTACGGTCAGGGGTATCACCTGCGCAGCTTCCCGGAGCGGCTGGGCGGCGCCGGGCTGGGGCCGCTGGAGCAGCACATCGTCGGCGAGGAGATGGGCTGGGCGTCGGCCGGGCTCTCGATCAGCCTCGGCGTCACCGCGTTCCCGTTCTCGTTCGCGGCGCAGTATGCGGCCATCACCGGCAACAAGGATCTCATGGACGAGATCGTCATGCCGTACGTGAACGACCGCGAGGGGAAGTACATCGGCTGCTGGGCGATCACCGAGCCCGAGCATGGTTCGGACACGCTCCTCTTCGGCACGGACCAGTTCCGCGACTCCGGCATCACGTTCGAGGTGCAGGCGCGCCGCGATGGCGATGACTGGATCATTAGCGGCCAGAAGTCCGCGTGGGTATCGAACGGCACGATTGCGACGCACGCCTGCACCTTCCTGACGATCGATCCTTCGCGCGGCATGGACGGCGGCGGCGTAGCAGTCATCCCGCTGGACCTCCCCGGTGTGTCGAAGAGTCCACCGCTGCGCAAGCTGGGACAGCGCGACCTGAACCAGGGCGAGATCTTCTTTGACAACGTCCGCATCCCCAAGCACTACATGCTCGTCGAGCCGGAGACGTACCCGGCAATCATCGACAACATCCTCGCCGGAGCGAACGCGGGGATGAGCACGACGTTCACGGGCCTGGCGCGAGCAGCGTTCGAGGAGGCGCTCGCGTACACGCGTCAGCGCAGGCAGGGCGGCAAGTTGATCTGCGAACACCAGCTCGTACAGGACAGGCTGTTCCAGATGTTCAGGCAGGTCGAAGCCGCGCGAGCGCTCTCGCGAGCCGCGTCAATCTACAACCGCAGCACCGTCCCTCCCGCGACCGAATACTCGATCGCCGCGAAGGTGCAGAGCACACAGACGGCATTCGACGTTGCGAGCGACGCGATCCAGCTGATGGGCGGGTATGGACTCAGCCAGGAGTTCCACGTCGAGAAACTGTTCCGCGACGCGCGGGCTTCGATGATCGAGGACGGCTCCAACGAGGTGCTTGGCCTCGCGGCCGCCCGGCGCATCATCGACGGCTACCGGATCTGAGGACGCAACTCGCCGCGATCCTGCGTCGCGGGAGAAGGAGGTTCGATGGAGCGCACCGTCACCTACTACTCGGAGGGTGCAAAGCTTGCCGCCACTCTCTACATGCCGGATGACGCCGCCGGGCGCATCGTGCCGTGCATCGTGCTCTGTCACGGCTTCACCGGCATCAAGGAGCTGATCCTGCCGGACTACGCGCGCCGATTCGCCGCGGCGGGATTCGCCGCGCTGGCCTTCGATTACCGCGGCTTCGGCGCCAGTGAGGGTGAGCGGGGCCGCCTCCTGTGGCGCGACCAGGTGCAGGACGTCCGCAACAGCATCACCTTCGCTCAGACGCTGGAGCGCATCGATCCGGAGCGTATCGCCCTGTGGGGCACGAGCTACGGCGCCGCGAACGTGATCTACGCCGCCGGCATCGACCCGCGCCCGAAGTGCGTCGTCGCGCAGGTAGGGTTTGGCGACGGCGGTCGCCGGCTGAAGACCCGCTCGGCGGAAGAACTGGCGCCCCTTCGGCAAATGATTGCGAACGAACGGCGCAAGCGCGTGCTGACCGGCGAGCGCACGATGGTCGACCCGTTCATGATCCTCGCCGATCCTGAATCCACGGCGTTCTTCGAGGAAGCGGCAAAGGACCTGCCCGGCCTCAAGACCCAGGTCACGCTCGAGACCCTGGAGGCGATCCTTGAGTACGAGCCCGAGTCCGTGGTGGACCGGATCGCGCCGCGCGCGCTGCTTCTGCTGGCAGCTGAACTGGACACCGTGACCCCGCCCGACGAGTTCCGCTCCGTCTTCGCGAGTGCGGGCGAGCCAAAGAAGCTGGTGGTCCTCCCCGGCATCCGCCACTACGAGATCTACAAAGGAGAGCCCCTCGAACGCTCAGCGCGCGAAGCCGTCGACTGGTTCACGTTGCACCTTTAGCGCCGGCATCCTTCCCCCACGCGCGTCGGCGTCCTGAGGACGCCGTGCGCGCGGGCGCTCGCTGTGACGGCAATTACGCCCGATCCGGCAGCTTCACCGCGCCCGACGCCACGAGCGCATCGAGATCGCCCGCTCTGCCGATGTCGGCAAGCACACTCGCAGCATCGGCGCCCGGGATGGGCGTCGGGCGCCCGGCCACGGTCTCGCTGGCCGCGAACCACTGCCCCGGGCCGTTGTGCCGCACGGCGCCGTGTCCGGCGTGTTCGCGCGTCAGGCTCAGGCCGCGCGCGATCGCCATCGGGTCGGACATGGCCTGCGAGACGCGTAGAGCGCGGTGCGCGCCGAACCCGAGCCCGCACAGCGCCTCCACCCACTCGTCGGCGCCGAGATCGGCGAAGCGCGCCTCAAGACGCCGCTCGAGCGACTCCGCGTCGAGCGATGCCGCGCCCTCCAGTCCGGGGATGCGCTCGAGGCGTGCCGCGGCGTCCCGGCTGCCGCCCACGAACACCCATCCGTCGCTCGCCCGATAGAGCCGCTGGAGCGGCCCCGCGCCGCGCGACGACTGGCCGCCGTGTTCGTCGATACCCCCGTCAGCCGGGCTCAGCATGCGCCACGACTGGATCATGCCGGCCGTCCGCGCCAGCGCCGCCTTCACGTGCCGGCCTTCGCCCGTCCGCTGTCGGTGCCATAGCGCGAGCGCGATCCCGTGCGCAGCGAGGAGCCCCGTGCCGTAGTCGTTCACCGCGTACGGGAGCAACGCCGGGTGCTCCGCGCCGCCGAAGCGTACCTGCATGCCAGTGAGCGCCTGCACCGTCTCCTCGTAGCCGCCGCGCGACGCCCACGGACCCTCGTCGCCGTACGCCGTGATCGACCCGTACACGATGCCCGGCTTTCGCCGTCGCACTGTTTCGTAATCGATGCCCAACCGCTCGACCACGCCCGAGCGGAAGTTCTGCACGATCACGTCGGCGCTGTCGACCAGCTGCCAGAACACCGACAGTCCGTCCTCGGTGCGCAGGTCGAGGAATATGCTCCGCTTGCCGCGATTGATGTCGAGGTGGTAGCCGTTCCGCTCGCGGCGCGGGTCATCGATCTTAATGACGTCCGCGCCCATCTCCGCAAGCGTGCGCGCGCATACCGGCCCCGCCAGCACGATGCACAGGTCCAGCACGCGGATGCCCTCGAACGGTGGACGCAGCCGGCCCGCGGGAACCGGCGTGCCGGCCGTTGTCCCGCGCGGCGGCCACGCATCCCCCGCATCCTTCAACCGCGTGCCCGCGCGGATAGCCGGCCGCTCGCCGGCGATAGTGATCGCGGGTCCCGGCTGTTGCGCCGGTTTGCCTGCGGCATCGGCGACGCGCACCACGAGCCCGCCCGCCAGTGCATGTTCGTGGGCAAGCCACTCGTCCGTTGTGCGGCAGGCCGCCGCAGGAAAGTTGATCTGGCCGAGCAGGTTTTCCCACTCGGCGGCCGTGCGAGTCGCGAAGAGCGCTTCCAGGCGTCGCGCGAGCTCTTCGTTCAGCGAGGGCTCGCCCAGCAGCCGCTCCTGGTCGATGAGCCCTGCCTCGCGCCAGTCCGGAAGCTCGAGCGTGTCGGCGAAGCGCTCGCCCCGCGGCTGCGTCGTGCCGACCAGGTGGATCCAGCGGCCGTCGCTGCAACGGTACTGCCCGTCCCACGCCGGCACGGCGTGCACGCCCTTGCCCGACTGTTCGATGCGCAGCCCGACGAAGCCCATCGCCTGGTACATCGCGTCGAACAGCGGGACCTGAAGGTGCTGCCCCACGCCGTCCCGCTCGCGTGCGTGCAGCGCGGCCGCGATCGCCGTCACCGCCACGAACGCCCCGAACGACGAGGCCACCGGCTCGGCCGTGTACACCGGCGGGCCGCCCTGCTTGTCGTAGACCGAACGCCGGTAGAGCGCCGTCGCCGCGGAGATCGCACCTTCCCACGCCGGCATCGCTGACCGCGGGTCATCCGGCGCAAAGCCGGGCAGCGAGCAGTACACCAGCGCGGGATGCGCGAGGAGCATCGCACCGGGCCCGATGCCGAGGCGATCCATCACGCCCGGCCGGAAATTCTCGATCAGGACGTCCGATGCACCGATCAACTCGCGCGCCGTCGCCAGCCCTTCAACTGACTTCAGGTCGATCTCGATCGCGCGCTTGTTGCGGTTCCAGGTCGCATTAGCGCCGGTCGTGAGACGGGGCCCGCCCGGCGGATCGACGTGGATGACGTCGGCGCCCTGGTCGGCAAGGATCATGGCCGCCAGCGGCCCCGCCACGTACTGCCCGAAGTCGATGACCCTGATCCCGTCGAGTATCCCCATGTACAACCTCCACCACCGCATTGTAGGCCGGTCACCGGCCTTCAGGAGACCATCTTGTCCACCTCTGTCACCCTTTGGAGATACCCGGGATGACCTCGTACCGATCTGGCGCGCAACGGCGCGGTCGCCGGGGCGGTTGCGGAGGAAGAGCATGTCGCCGTACTTGAGGCGCGCGCCCACTCGGTCCAAGCGCAAAAGCCCTGCGCTCGTTGGCTTCGAGCGCCGTCTCGAAGTGCTGCTCCGCCTCGTACCAGCGTTCGAGGTCAGGCTGCCGCCGAGCCCACCCGCCGACCATGCCTCCTAAGGTTGGGCGACGATGCCGGCGAGCAGCGGCGCCCGCCGCACCGGTTGCTGCGTCGGCAGCAAGAGCGAGCGCACCCGCGCGCTCAGGTAATCGACAGCCATCACCACGACGAACGTGATGAGCAGTGCCGTCATCAGGCTCTCGTAGTCCAGCAGCTGCAAGTAGCCAAGCATGTAGTAGCCGATGCCGCCCGCGCCGACGAACCCCATGATTGACGACGCTCGGATGTTGTACTCGAACATGAACAGCAGCTGGCTGACAACGCTGTTCGCTGACTCGGGCAGGATCGCGTAGACGATAAGCTGCAGCCGATTGGCGCCCACGCTCCGGACCGACTGCAGCACCTCCTCGTCCACGCCCTCGAACGTCTCGTAGAGCAGCTTACTGATGTAGCCAACGCTGTACATGGCGACCGCGAGGGCGCCCGACGCCGGCCCCAGCCCGAAGCCGACCACGAAGACGACAGCCCATAGCAGGGACGGCACCGTGCGGATGGCACCGAGCGCCAGGCGGGCCGGCACATAGACTCCGCCACCAAACAACGTGCGGGTGGCCAGAATGGAGAGCGGCAGCGCCACTATGAATCCCAACAGCGTTCCCAGGAAGGCGATCTCCAGCGTCTCAAGCATCGCGCCGGACAGCGTGGAGATGACGCCGGCATTCGGCGGGAACAATGCCGTGACGAACTCCGCCAGGCGCCCGGCAGCCGGCCTCAGTTCGCCGGGGTCCAGCAACCCGAAACGGTGCATGGATAGGAACGCCGCCCCGAGGATGCCGATGATGACGGCCCGGTTCAGCGCCGAGCGCAGTCTCACGCGAGCATCTCCATGAGCCGCGGTGTCGACATCGCGCCCGAGTGGCCGTCGTGGGCGATCTCGCCGTCGCGGACGAGCAGCACGCGGTCAGAAAAACGCGCCACCGCCTCGATCTCGTGTGTCGTCACGAGGAAGCTAACGCCCGTCTTCGCCACTTGGCGCATGAGGATAAGGATCTCGTCCGTCGTCACAGGGTCCAATTGCGACACGAACTCATCGGCCAGGATGAGCGCTGGCTTCTGCATGAGCGCCCTGGCCAGCGCCACGCGCTGGCGCTCGCCGCCGCTCAACCGCGCGACCGGCTCCTGGCGCTTGTCGAATAGCCCTACCAGCGCCAACGTCTCCGCCGCCTCGCGCACCAGACGCCCAGGAAACACGCGCGCCAGCGACAGCATGCTGTTCGTGCGGGCAAGCGCGCCCACCAACGTGTTGTCGAGCGCGCTCATCCCGCGCACCAACCCCAGCGTCTGCGGCACCCACGCAACCGCCGCCCGATGCGAGCCGCCCGCTGCGCCGGGGTCCACTGCGATGGAGCCGGAATGTGGCTGCAGCACGCCCTGGATGATCTTCAGCAGTGTCGTCTTTCCGCTCCCGCTCCTACCCAACACCATCGCGACCTGGCCCCGGTCGAGCGTCATGCTTACTCCATGCAGGATCTGCCTCTGTCCGTCATAGGAGAAGGAAACGTCGCGCACGCTCAAGGTACAGCCTGCTCTCCCGGACTGCTCCATTGCGGCGACACCCTCCGCTGCGGCTGCGAGCCCCATGCTGCTACCGCACCCGCTCTGTGAATGCCAAGCCCGTCCGCGAAAGAAAGTCGTTCAGCGCGCCCAGATGCTCCTCCGTCGTCGTCGGCTCAAACCGGACGAAGATGCCGGATACGAACTTGCGCATGAGGTCGCGGTGGTCGGGCTCGCCCAGCTCCATCAGTGCGTCCACGAGATCCGACCGCACACCCTCGTCGAGATCCTTCCGTACGACGAAGGCGTGCGAGGGGATCGGCCCCTGCTGCTCGATCACGCGGGTGCTCCCGAGAACGTCACGGTACAGATCCTCGGGAACGTCCCCCGCGATGACGGAAACATCCACCTGCCCCGCCTTCAACGACTCCCAAGCCTGTGCGTAGCCGCCCGCGAACCGTACTTCGCTAAAGAAGTCCTTGGGGTCGGCCTCCTTCCCATCGGCGACGGAGATAAAGCCGAGTTCGGTCATTTTCGCCATCGGAGCCACGTATCCGGACGTTGAGAGCTGGCTGGGGAACGCCGCCCTCTTGCCCCGCAGATCGTCCAGCGTCTGGTACGGACTATCCTTGCGCACAACCCAGTAGGAGAAGTAGTACGGGGCCTCCTGCTTCTCCTCGCCAATCGTCACTTCTCGAATTTCGGCCAACGCCACCTCCGCGCCGGCATGCTTCTGTGCGAGGGCAGCCGGCCAGGCGGACATGAACGCCGCGTCCGCGTGTCCGAATCGCAGCGCCTCCACGACACCGGCGTACGTCGTGGGGAAACGCAACTCCACGTCCGCGTCGAGGCGCTCCTCCAGGAACTCCTCTAACTCGCTCGCCTGCGCCGAAAGCTGCTCGGCGGTGGAACTGGGTTGCACCGCGATGACGAGCTTGTCGCCGCCACCGTCCCCATTGCATGCCGCCCCCAGGCCGCCCGCCAGCACGAGCCCGAACCCAACTATCAACACCCGGGCACAAGAAGCCCCTCGAGAGAGCGGACCCAGTTCCATGACGTCCTCCGTTCATAAGCCTCAGCTAATGTCGAGTTTTAGCCTAGGCTAATACCCATCGCGGAGCAAGATGCCGTCTGTACCCCACGTCCGTGGGCCAATCGGCTCCCAAGCACCGGTCTCACGTCTGATTCTTGCTCGCCCACGTTCAAATGCTCTGTCCCGCCGCTCCAATCGTATCGGCGTCTCGTTGGCCGGACTCCTGGCGGGCAATCTCACGCGGCCACCCGGTGCGCACGTCATGGACGAAACCCATTATCTTCGACATCCGCGGGAGCGAGCCGAAACGCGCGAACTGTCGCAACGTTCTCACGAACGCCCGCATCGAGATCGGTGAAGGACAGAAAGTCGATTGCGGATGCGTCTTCATCGATAGCCTGACGAAGCTGCTCGAGCGCCCGCAGGCGCTGGCCGCAGGGTAGCCCCGACTCGCGCGCGTTCGCGCAGAGACTCCACGACCAGATCGATGTGTTTCGGCGGTCACCGACGGAGTCTCGGGCGCGCGGTGGCGGCAATCCGACCGTCTCGTTTCACGTCGTCGCGCTCATCGGTCGCGCAATCCAGGAAGTACATGGCGAGACACGCTGACCTGCCCCCCGAAAACTGGTCCAGTCTAAATGAGAGTCCTCCGGGATAATGGCCCTGACTTCAGGGCAAGGAGGACCGATGAAGAAGAGCAGGTTTTCGGAAGAGCAGATCGTCACGG